>Ga0209709_10000387_pt1 | contig 41877 bp, 40 predicted proteins | sample ArcticOcean_MG_C_2_FD_187435 | JGI IMG/M metagenome (GOLD analysis project Ga0209709, IMG submission 187435) | Marine microbial communities from western Arctic Ocean - ArcticOcean_MG_CB4_136 (SPAdes) (version 2) | ecosystem: Environmental > Aquatic > Marine > Oceanic | place: Arctic Ocean... | reverse complement strand
AATTTATCTAAATTTTTTAATCATATTTATACTCAATTTTATTTTTGAGAATACACTAATAAATAATTTACCTAACAATTATTTAATAACATTTGGTGGATTAACCATACTAGTTGCCATTTCTACAATAGATGATGTTAAATCTATAGACCCTAAAATAAGATTATTTTTTCAATTAATTTGCATTTACTTTTCACTATCATCTATTCCTATATATCAAATAGATTTGCCATTAAAATTAACAATAATAATTTTTTTATTTGTTTGGATTTATTTATTAAATATTACAAATTTCACTGATGGTACGGATGGTTTCTTAACAATAAACACTATTTTCGTTTTCGTAAATTTTATTTTGCTGGATCACATATTAAAATTAAACACTTTTGCAAAAGATATATTGGTTTTGATTTTACCATCGATATTAGTTTTTCTATATTTTAATAAACCATCAGCAAAATTATATCTTGGAGACAGTGGAAGTATATTAATAGGTTTTATCAATGGTTTTTTATTTTTCAATCTATTCCTAATGAATAATATAAATTTAGCAATATCACTGATGATTTATCCAATTATGGATTGCTCTGTTGCATTAGTAAAAAAAAGTTTACAAGGAAAACTACCTTGGTCAGACACATCTAATTATAGTTTTTTACAACCATCAATAAAAAATAATGAAAATAAATATTTTGTTTTTTATTTTAATTTATTTTTCAACTTATTAAATAGTATGTTTATTTTTATTCAAGTTATGTTTGGATGGTACTATATTTTTTTGAATATAATTTTAACTTTAATTACAATGAAAATATATGAAAAAAAAATTAATTAAATTTAACACAACCTGGCATTAGAGAAGAATCTAGATGATATATGTATCCATTATAATATTTTTTATTGCTATTTAAAGGGTTTCTGGTTGCAAGGTATCCTACATTAAGTTTTTTTTTAAATAGTCCTTTGGTACAGTCTTTAAAATTAAATTCATCGTAATTAAAGCTTTCATTATCACCATAAAATAAAATGTAATTAGGTTTTTGTTCTTTAATCTTATTTAAAAAAAATTCTTTTCCAACTTTAGTTTCATTTTTAAGAAAACCAGCCATTCCGACATGAAGAATTTTTTTTTCTGCAAAATAATATGCTCTATGATTAATTATTGTAATTGAATTTTCAGGTAAAACGGTATTAGCCCAAGTATACAAATTATAACCATATGCATATTGAGATAATATTTTTTTATTTAATTTATCTGATAAAGATCCGGGTAATAAATTAAAAACTCCATAAGCAAGTATAAAAATAGTAAAAATTGACTGGAAAATAATCCCTTTTTTTAAAACAGAAAATATTTTTTTATTATTCAGCTCTTTATAGATTAAAGTTAAAATCAATATCATTATTAAATATATTTCTATAAAAAATCTCGAAGATTTTTGACCAAAGATTGAATAAACAATAAAAGAAAATATTATTATTGATAATAAAATTTTTTTATTTTTATAGCTTGATTTAAAAAGAAAAAATAAACTAAACATGCCTACGCCGATAAATTGTGTCCAATCTGCGAAACTAAGTGGGATGAATAAAATAAAAGGAAATTTTTCGTGCAAAAAATTTTTTGCGAAAAAAGTAACCTCATTGTATCCTGGAATATTTAATGGAAACGGATTAAAAAAGAATTTATAAAATGGGTAATCGTATACATTTTGCTTCCAAATAACTGGTGGAAGCAATCCAACGGCAAAAAATAATATAAATATAAAAATAAAAATTTTCAAATCAATTTTTTTAATAAAGTAAAAGAAAAAAGTTGTAATGATTATAAAAAAACTAAGACTAAAAGATACCTTGGTTTGAATTGCCACAATCGGCAAAAGAATTAAAAAATAAGAAGATTTTATTATAAAAATCTTTTTTTCTGTATAATTTATACAGTAAATTAATAACGCATAACTAAAAAAAATTAATGAGGTTGCAAATAATTGTGACTTTGATGTTGATGTTAAAAAAACTAAAACTGGACAGGATAATATAAAGAGAAATAAAGTATTTTTATTGGTGTATGAAAGTTTGCTATAAAAACAAAATTTTTTAATAATTCCAAGAATAGAAACTAGTCCCAAAAAATTAATAAGTGATGTAAACTGCAATGCATTAATGGAAAATGCAAAAGTGTTCAAAAATTCACCTGCTCCTGCTAATGGATATTCGCTGCTAAATACATATTTAGAAAAAATACCATTTTCAAAAATATATTTTGCTGAACCCATATGATAAGAAACGGAGTCCCCACTGGTGATTGGAGAAATTGTAATTAAGAAATAAAGAGATACCAGGATAGTTACCAACAAACCTTCTAAACTAACTTTTCTATTTTTAGTTAGATTTTTTTTTAAAAAATCTGCAATGTTTCTGAAATTTAAAAAAATATTTAATAAACCTAGTATTAAGAGAACAGATGAAGTAACGGTAAAGAATAATTTATTATACAGTTCAAAAAAAAAAATTGGATAGAGAACAAATATAAAATAGGCAATTCCTAAGCCCGGATATTGAAAATTAGAGTCAGAAATTTTTTCAACAATTTTTTTTAAGTAAAAAATATTTGTAATCTTTTTTCCCAATAAATAAAATCCAGACACAAAAAGGATTGACAGTAAAACACTTATTATCATTAAAGTTTTTTTATATATTTATTGATATAATAAAAGATAATTATTCAACATATCCTCAAACAATGAGAGCTATCCTCAATTATATAAATTTTTTATTAGGCTTTTTACTAAATTGTTCAATAGTTTATATCAACCATACTATCATATAAATTACTGGAATAAATGCTTTTGCCCTTCATTTTATCACTTTTGAGATTTTATTTAAGTCAATAAGCAAAGTTTTTTTATCGACATCTAAAAATCTAGGCACTGCTCTAACAACTTAATTACACTAACAGTAGCAACAAAAATCATAGGTGGAATTATTACGTCATCGGTTTTTTTTAGATTTAAAACCATTAGAACTGCTATAGCTCCATTGGTTCAACCATTTATTAATAATGCGTATTTCACATCAAAAATTTTTGCAGTTGATTCTCAGTTTGCTTATATACATTGCTGGTAGTTAAAAAATTATTTTTTAAAACTCTAGTAACATCTTTTAAATATTTTGAGTGAAAATTATACTTATAAAAAACAAATCAATTTTGATAATTTTAAAACCTATAGTAATAAATTCTTATAAACTTTACAATATTGATTTGATAATCTTTCTTTACTAAATTTAGTTGCAATTTTGATGGCACTTTTTTTTTTTAAAAAAAATTCATTATTTTTAGTATTAAAAATTTGATTCAAAACTAATTTTAATTCAGTTAGTGAATAGTTAATCACCCAGCCAGCATTTTTATTTTGAATATCAATCCAAGGTGTTTCATTGGTTGTAAGTACAGGCAGTCCACGTGCTAAAGCCTCAAGAATTACCATCCCAAAATTTTCACTTGTAGTGGGCAAAACTAAAAAATCATAATTATCAAAAAGTTTATTCTTTTTAGATATATTTGAAACTGGTTGTAAAAATTTTATATTATTTTTTTTATCTTTAATAATATCTTTATAATATTTTTGATTTCCAAAACCAACAACATCTAAGCTCCAGTTTGGATTATTTATTTCAGTCCAAGCTTCAATTAAAATATCTAGGCCCTTTTGTTTATGTAACCTGGAAAAGAAAATACACTTATTGTTAATTTTTTTTAAAAAATTTTTATTTATATCTTTTTTATTTATACCAAATGGTAAAATTACTGTTTTTATTTTTGGATCTAATTTTTTTAAATTATATTCCTCTTTTTGTGAGGCACAATGCACTAAGTCAGCTTGGCGCAGAAATTTTCTTTGATATAGATACCATGCTAATTTTTTTTTAATTTTTTTTTGTTCTAATGACCATGGCTCATAAAAACCCATTGGTTGTATTATTACCTTTTTTTTTAATTTATGAGCTAATAAACTTGTTTTAATATAAAAAGGAGTCCACCCTCCGAAGATATGTACAATGTCATATTTGCTAATTAATTTTTCTAAACTTGTTTTGTCACTAGATATCTTACTTTTTTTATGAATAACCATGTATTCAATTTTTTTTAATCTACAAATGTCGATAATTCCTTTAACAGCAGTGTATTGCCCACCATATGTGGGGCTAAAAAATTCTGAAATTATGCAAATTTTCATTAAATCTATCTATTCTTTAATTAAACTTTATCTTTTATAAAACAAGTTATTGTATATCTTGTTTATAAAGCATGATCCTGAATAGGTGTAAGAAAATGTGGGTTCGCATGAGTGTAATTATCAAGTATGTTTGCACAATTCCATTTAGGCAACAAACTTAAAAGTTCACCCTGATTTTTACCATGAGTAATATTTAATATTCCACCCCAGTCCCATTTCCAATTTTTATTAAGTGACAATGTCATTGCATATCCACCCGCATAGCCATCCACCCATACCCTGGAAAAATTGGTCTATGTGTAACTACATTAAAATTATATTTGTTAGGTTTGTAAACTTTTTTATTGCCATTTATTAATGCTAAGCCAGGCATTACAAAATCAATATTTTTATTTTTCATATTATTTATTAAATTTTGTAGATAAAATTTATTACCATAAAAATCATCTGATCCTAAGATTGTGTAATAGTCTGATTTAATTCTTTTAAAACATTTATTAACAGCTTCTTCAGCAGATTTATCTTTCCTTGATATAATTTTATATTTTAAGTTTGACTGTTTGAACAATTGCAAAGTCTTATCTTTTGATCCACCATCAGCTACATAAATTATAAAATTTTTAAATACTTGTTTTTTTAAAACATCTAAAGTTCTTTTTAAATATTTTTGTGAATTAAGTGTTGCAATTATAACTGTGAGTTTATAGTTCAATTTTTAACCTATTTTCTTTATATTAATAACGTAATTTTTTATTTCTTGAATATCACAAACTCCATCTAAATTTTTTCTATTGTCCTTGCATTGAAAATTTTTATATTTAATATTTTGACACATTGAAAGTAATTTAAAAATTTCGTTCTCATAATGTTTGTTATTGATCTCAATTAGATGAGTTTTTTTTTTCATAAAGATTAAATTTGTCAACCCAGCTCCATGGTATCCTATCATTATTTTACAATTTTCAGAAAGTTCAACTTGTTTTTCATAAGATAACTTTTCAAAACAAATTTTTTTAAATCCATATTCTTTAATTTGATTAACTAACTCATTTTCATTTAATAATCTTCTTCTCGACGAATTTGATCTGGAAACTACAATATACTTAGGGGTGTTTTTTTTTTTATTAGAAATGTCAGTTTTCATAACTTCTTTCCTGAGTTCATTCATTAGTTTTTTATACTCAACAGATATTTTTTTTTTACCATCTTTTATAATCCATCTAGTATTAGGGTGTGTAAGATAACTACAATTCCTAAATTCAATATTAGAATTTGTATTGAAAAATTTAAAATCAAAATTTTTTTTAGAAAATACAAGTTTATATGGCTTTGAAGATAATATTTCTTTTAAAGATTTTGGGATAAAAACACTGAATTTTTTATTTATTTTTTTTAAATATATCAATCTTGTGAAAAATTCATTTAAAACGTGGGAATAATTATGCGAATATGGTCCAAATAAAATAATATCACCACTATTTAAAATAATTTTTTCTTTTTTAAAAATTAAATAATTTAAAATTGCCAACAATTTAAAATATATCTTAAATGAAAAAAAAATCTTTATAGTTATCAACTTATCTAGATAATATTCTCCTAGTATTTTATCTTGATAAAAATTTTTAATTAAATCAAAACTTGGTAAAATTAAACAAATATCAAATCTTCTTATAAATTTCGAAAACAAAAAAATTTTTTCTTGTTTTATTAATCTTATGTTATTATTTTGAGTTTTTCTTGCAGGAAAACCATGGACATCTAGATATTTATGATAGTTCATTTTTGTATTTTTTGAAATAATATTTATATAATTTAAGCATTCCAAAATCAAGTCTACAGAAGGTCTATAGCAAAAAATTTTCTTAAATTAATATTATTCATTTTTTTTGATTTTTTAAATCTAATTGTTTTCTGCTCTCGACTACAATTTTTTTATAACCTTTATCTCTCAATTTGCCGTAAATTGCACTACTAAAAATTCTATTGTGTCCTACGGCTAAAATATTATTTTTAAAATTTTGAGTAATTTAAATAATATTTTGATATGTATATATCAAATGTTAAAAAAAAAATTACAAAAACTGGATTTGATAGTACTCGTAGGTGGATATGGTTCAAGAATCTCAAAATATACAAAAAAAATCCCTAAACCAATTATTGAAATAAATAAAAGAAATTTTTTAAGTTATATAATAAATCATTATTCAAAGTATTGTTTTGAAAATATTTATTTACTTGCTGGCTATAAGGGGGAAAAAATAAAAAAATTATATGATAATAAAATTTTTAACTCAATTAAAGTAACCTGTATTATTGAAAATAAGCGACTTGGTACAGGTGGGGCGTTAAGTTTACTTAAAAATAAAGTAAAAAATAATTTTATATTAATGAATGGAGACTCATTTATGGATGTTGATTTATCATTATTATTTAAACATAATTTACATAATAAATATCAATCATTAATGTTTCTCATAAAAAATCTTAACTATAAAAGTAACAATAAACTTGCAAATCTTCATTTAGATAAGAATAAGATTGTATCTTATGGGGGTGAATTAATGAATTCTGGAATCTATTATTTTAAGAATAAAGTTTTAAAAAAGATTCCAAAAAAGTTAATTTCTCTAGAAAATTCAATACTGTATAAATTAATTAAAAATAAAAAAGTAAAGGGTAAAGAAATTAAATCAAATTTTATAGACATTGGAACGTATAAAAATTTAACATTTGCAAAAAAAAGTTTTTTTAAAAAATTTATTAAACCAGCTGCTTTTTTGGATCGTGATGGTGTGATAAATCATGACTATGGTTATGTACATAAGGTAAAGGATTTTAAGCTAAGAAAAGGAATTATTAAAATTGTTAAGTATTTAAATAAAAAAAACTACAATGTATTTATTGTCACTAATCAGGCTGGTATAGCCAGAGGCTATTATACAGAAGATGAATTCATTGCTTTTTCAAAAAAAATCAAAGAAATTTTTTTTCATAAGAACTGTTTTATAAATGATCTACATTATTGCCCATATTTAAAGGGTAGTAAAATAAAAAAATATGACAAGGATTCCTTACTGAGAAAACCTGGTAATAAAATGATTGAAGATCTTAAAATAAAATGGCCAATAAAATTACAAAACTCGTTTATGATTGGAGACCAAGTTAAAGATCAGACTTGTGCTAAAAAAAGTAAAATCTACTTTGAATACCCTTCAAATAACATTTTTAAACAAGTAGAACTTATTGTTAAAAATATCAGTAATTATTATTAAATTTTATATCACAATTAGAAAAAATATTTGATAGCTCTTTTATACCATCATCTAGTGTGATTTTAGCCTTAAAACCTGCTTTTTCAATTTTTTTATTACTAACAAAGTAATCTCTCTTGTCTGGGTCAGATTTAAATCTATTTACTACTATTTTTGTATTTTTAAGATTTTTTTTAATTTTTTGCGCAAGTTGGATTTTGGTTATATTAGCTGAAGACAATCCAAGGTTAAATATATTGTTTCTCACTTTCTTAAAATTTTCGATCGAGAAAATAAACGCTTTTACAACATCTTTTATATGTACAAAATTTCTTCTGAATTTTGGCTCAAAGATATCTAATCTCTTTGTTTTAACTGCTTTTTCTACAAAGTTGTTCACTATCAGATCGGTCCTCATCCTATAAGAATAACCAAAAATTGTTGCAAGCCTAAAAGCTACAAAATTATTATGTTGCATAACTATTTTTTCAGCTTGAGCTTTGGTGCGACCATAAAGTGATATTGGATTTAATGGAGAATTCTCATCACAAAATTTAGATTTTTGTCCTATACCATAACCAGAATTAGATGTTGGATATATTATTTTTTGATTTTTTTTTGCAAGTTTAACAATTAATTCAATAGCTTTCACGTTTATTTTTACAGCTTCTTTTTTTTTCTTTTCACATAATGGTGCCCCCACTAAACCTGCAAGAGGAATAATAAAGTCCATACCTTTAATTATTTTTTTAATTACATTTGGTTTGGTCACATCTTCTTTAATAAATTTAAAATTTTTGTTAAAAAAAAGATGACAAAGAGAATTTTTATCGTACTTTAACTTGTCAACTGCAGTTACTGAATAACCTTTTGAAACTAATTCAGTGCATAACATTGAGCCAATATACCCTGCTGCACCTGTTACTAATATATTTTTCATTTAAATTTCCTTTCTACATTCAGTTAAAAGTTTACTTACAGATTCTTTAAAGCTAACTTTTGTTTTCCATTTGGTATGTTTTTTAAATTTAGCTGAACTGGCAATTTGTAAAGTTACATCATTAGGTCTAAGTAAATTTTTGTCAAGAACAGTTTTAATTTTTGATTTACTCAATTTTAATAATTCTTTTAAAAATTGCCTAACAGAAATTACTTTATCACCACTAATATTATAAATTTCTCCTATTTTACCTTTGGTAGCAGTTAACCAATAAGCCTCCATTGCATCTTCTATATCTACAAAAGTTCTTACGCTATCTAAATTACCATGGCGCATTGTTTTTTGTAATTTATTCTCACACCTTGCAATTTGCATTGCAAATGACGTCTGAAATAAATTTTTTCTTCTAGCATTGGTATATGAGAACATTCTTGTGATAATTATTTTTAATTTAAATGATCTTGCATAGACTTGTGATAGAAGATCCTGATATGTTTTTGTAACGGCATAAGGGTTTATTGGCGATATCATTTGACTCTCCCTAATTGGCATGTCTTTTTTTTTAACATTTCCATATACTTCTGAAGTACTACAAATTATAATTAAAGGATCAATTTTTAACCTTCTTACTGCTTCAAGTAAATTCGCAGTAACTGAAGTGTTATTTTTTGTATGAAGGAGTGGTTCGTCAAAAGAGCCTCTAACATCAGCATTTGATGCAAGATGAAAAATTAAGTCTGGTTTACTTTTTTTTAGTCCATCAAATGTATTCTTATAATTTGTTAAATCAACTTTAAGAAAATTAATTTTACCTCCATGATTTTTTTTTAATAGTTCCAAATAACCTGGAGATCTATAAAAACCATAAATTTTTGTTTTCAAATTTTTTGAAATTATATGTTCTGCTAAATAACTGCCACCTGAACCAGTAATACCTGTTATAAGACAACTCTTAAACTGCCTACTCATAATTAATAGTGTTAAGTATTTGACAAATTTTATAAATCTTTTTTTTTTTAAGGCTTGGATAATTTCCTAAATAATAACCAAAAAAATGTATATGATCAACATTCTTAAATTTTTTAATCATGCTCTTGTTAACAAAATCTTTAAGATAAGGCTGTCTTAATTGGTTTCCACCTCCAGCATTTCCTCTTCTGAACTCAATTTGAAATTCTTTTAGTCTATTCTCAAGTTTTTCCCTGTTGTTAAAATTTTTTTTATTCATTACGAGTGGAAAGGCATAGTTTGAACATCCTTCCAAATCAAAGTTAGTTTGATAATGTACGCTATCAAGATTTTTTAAGAAATATTTAAGATTTATGTTTCTAATTTTGTTATTTTTATCCAGTCTTTTTAACTGATTTATTCCCAAAACAGCAGAAATTTCATTATTTCTTACATTGTAAGATGGATGTAAAAAAATGAATTTAGGTGATAATTTTGGATATTTTTTGATAATTTTTTTTTCTTCTTCAGGATTGCCTAGCTCCCTTGCCATACCATGAGATCTAAGAACTTTTAATAATTCATATGCTTTTTTGTTGTTTGTACAAACCATACCACCTTCAATTGTTGATATGTGGTGAGCATAATAAAATGAAAAATTGGACATCAAACCATATGATCCTAATTTTTTATTTTTAAATTTTGCTCCATGCGATTCACATACATCCTCAATAAGTTCAATATTTTTTTTTTTTAAATATTTAAGTAAATTTTCTGAAAGGCCATTAAATCCTTGTATGTGAGTTAAAAAAACTGCTTTTGTTCTTCTGTTAATACTTTTTATTATATCCTCTTCATTCATACAAAGATTTTTAGGATTTATATCAACAAACACTGGTTTAAGCCCATTTTGTAAAACTGAAGCAATATCTGAAATCCACGTAAGAGTAGGCACTATTACCTCTCCCTTTCCTTTTAATATCTTTAAAGCAAGCATTGTTATGAGGTTTGCTGAAGATCCAGAGTTTACAAAAACACTATACTTTACTCCTAACCATTTAGACCATTTAGATTCGAATTCTTTAACTTTTTTTGATTGAGTAAATATTCTTTTTTTATTTTGTTTTAAAAATTTGATAATAACATCAACGTCCTCTTTGTTTATGTTGTTTTCCATTAAAGGGTGGGCTTTAAAATTTTTTATTTTATTTATATGCATCTATACTTCTACTTATAATTTTTGTTCCTTCATTTTCAAAATTAAAATTCACATATGTTAATTTATTCAAAAATTTTATTAGCTTTTTTTTATCTAAAGAATTTTTTGTTATAAACATTATAAAGCCACCTCCACCAGCTCCTAAAATTTTACCTCCCATTGCTCCGTTTTTGAGAGCCGCACTATAAATCTCATCTATATGATTATTAGTAACATTATTAGATAAACTTTTTTTTAATTTCCAACTTTCATTTAATAATTTAGATATATCATCTAAAAAATTTTGATTATTTTTACTACAAAATATATTTCTAGCTTCAGAGCTTATTTCATAAATTTCTTTATAATAATCCAATTTTTTTTCTATTTTTTTTACTTTTTCTCTTTCTATAGTATTAGCTTTTCTAGAAATGCCTGTAAAAAATATTACAGTATTATCTTCTAGCTCTTTCTTTTTTTCTTTTTGAAAATTTAAAGGTTTTAATGAAATATTTTTTTTTTTAAAAATTATTTCATTAAATCCCCCCAAGGCAGTTGCATATTGATCTTGACAACCACAATCTTCTAAAAGAATTTTTTTTTCAATAAATATTGATTTTTTAGCTAAGTGTTTTTTTGAAATTTTATTATTATTATACTCGTGAACTAAAAGAATAAGAGCATTTGTAAATGCTGAACTAGCACCTAGTCCAGACAAAGCTGGAAGATCTGCATAATGAATTATTTCTAACCCTCCTTTTTTAGGGTTATGATACCGATTTAGTATTGCTTTAATAGATGGATGTTTAATTTCCTTTATATCACTAACTGTCTCTGTATCAAAATATCTAAGCCTGTAGTTAAAAGAGAAAAAAGGTGGCAAAGTTCTTAAAAAGACATGACAATATTTATTTATAGTTGTTGAAAGTACTAACCCATTTCCATGGTTATTGTACCAATCAGGAAAATCAGTTCCTCCACCAAAGTAAGAAATTCTAAATGGAGCTTGGCATATAATCATATAAATCTATTTTAAATTGACCAGAATAATTTGTTAATATATAGAACATCATTATACATCAAGTATTAAATCAAATTAAATGAATGTGAAAATTTTTCCATCCTTATACTTTATGCCAAAATTTAAATAGTTTATATTTAACAAAAAATTTTAATAAATTAACAATTAAAATCTTATAGACTAAAAATTTATTAGCTCCAAACTTTAGGGAAATATCTTTTTGTTCAAGATATGCCGAGATACCATTTTTATAAGAATCTCCTCCTACTCTGAAAAAATAATGCACATTTCTGTTTCTTTTAAACACATAACTTTTTTTATACAGGTTCAATAAAAAAAAATATGAATTAGCCAACTTATATTTCTCTGGATATAATCCATCTTTTAAAACTGAAGTTTTGGCCATCCAACCAATATCTGGTGCTATATTGTGATATAGCAAATTGCTAAAATTATTTTTTTGATCTTTGATTTTATATTTATTATCTACTATTGTGCCAAAATTAGGGACAGCAATGTCTGCACCTGAGTTTAGAGTATAAATTAATTGAGAAATATAATTTTTTTCCCCAAGCTTATCATCAGACATTAATATGCAAAAAAATTTTGTTTCTACTTTTTTTAAACATTTATTAATTCCATCTACACCATTTGCATCATTTGTCGAAATTATTGATAAGTTAAAATTATATTCTTTCAAAATATTAATAGTATTATCTTTTGAAGATCCATCAGCGACAAATAAATAAAAATCTTGAAAATCTTGCTCTTTTAAAGATTTTAAAAAAACATTGATAAATTCTTCAGAGTTTTTAGTTGGTAAAACAACTGTTAACTCAGTCATTATTTTTTTTCACTAACTCAGTTTCAAAGTATCGTAATCGATAATTAAAGGAAAAAAATGGTAGCAATGCCCTAATTAAAACATAGCAATATTTGTCAATTGTTGTGGATAAAACCATACCTTTGTTATGGTTATTAAACCAAACAGGGAAATCTGTACCTCCTTCAAAATAAGATATTCTAAAGGATGATTTGACAATTAACATAATTTTATGGTGTAACTATCTCTTGTTTAGTTTATAGAAAATAGATAGCAACAAAATTATAACAAATCTAAAAAAAATAGTTATTTTTTAAATAATACTTTACACTATATTTTAAATAATACTTTACAATATGTAATGAAAAAAATTACCCCTAAAAACCTTATAGATTTTGAACAAAAAATAGGAAACTTATTTAATCAAAAAAAAATTAGAGCTCCAATTTGAAAAAAAAAGTTTTAATACTTGGCGCAAGCGGTTTCATTGGATCTAATGTAGCTTTGCACTTATCTAAAAATAAAAAATACGATTTGTTTGGGACTTATAGTTCAAATTTTCCAAAACAATTAAAAAATATTAATATTAAACTTATCAAATGCGACTTAACCGATAAAAAAACATTTAAAAAATTAAAGATAAATCATGACATAGTTATTCAAGCAGCAGCAATTACCTCAGGAGCAAAAGACATTTTAAGCAAACCATATATTCACGTAAATGATAATGCGATTATAAATTCATTTGTAACTAGATCAGCTTTTGATAACAAAGCTAAACATATAATTTTTTTTAGTTGTAGTATTATGTATAAATCCTCAAAAAAACAACTTAAAGAAAAAGACTTTAATCCAAATAATGAAATGTATCCAAATTATTTTGGAGGTGCTTGGATGAAAATATATGTAGAAAAATTATGTGAATTTTATTCTCGTTTAGGAAGAAATAAATATACAGTAATAAGACACTCAAATGTTTATGGTCCTTATGATAAATATGATTTAGATAAATCACATGTATTTGGTGCAACAATTACTAAAGTTTTAAAAAATAAAGACGGCATTGTTAAAATCTGGGGTGATGGAAAAGAAGGCAGGGATTTTATATTTATTGATGATTTATTGAGTTTTGTTGATCTTGCTATAAAAAAACAAAAACGATCTTTTGAAATATTTAATGTTGGTTCAGGAAAATTAGTTTCAATAAATAACTTAGTTAAAAATATAATAGAATTGTCTAATAAAAAATTGTCAGTAAGCCATATTAAATCTAGAAAAGGTTTAAAAAATAATGTAATGCTTAATTGGCAGAAAGCTTATAAACAGTTAGGATGGAAACCTAAAGTTGATTTAATTTCAGGTATAAAAAAAACAATTGAGTGGTATAAAATTAATTATAAATAGCCAAATGATCAAAAACGCTCTAATAATTTCTGGAAATCTTGCTCAAGATCATGAATTTATATATCCTTTTTATAGATTACTCGAAGAAGGATTTAACGTTGATGTTTGCATCAATGAAGGCGTTAAAGTAAAAGGAATTCTAGGCACTGATCTCCCTCCAAACAAAGATCATGAAGTTAAAAAAATACAAAATATAAAACCAGAGGATTATAATTTATTGATCTTGCCAGGAGGTGTAAAAGCTATGGAAAAAGTAAGGCAAAATACTAAAATAATTAATTTTATTTCTGATTTTGATAAAAGAAAAAATGTAATAGGATGTATTTGTAGTGGAACACAACTTCTTATCTCTGCAAAAGTTGTAAAAGATAGAAAGATATCAGGATACTATAGCATGAAAGATGATATTATAAACGCTGGTGCTATATATGAAGACTTGCCAGCAGTTATTGATAAAAATATCATTACTACTGCTCATTATAAAGACTTGGGACCATGGATGAGAGCAGTTATAAAGGTATTCTATAAAACCAACAAATCATGAAGATCAATGATATACCAGTAAATTTTAAGGTAATAAAACCTTGGGGCACAGAATATACAATTTATAGAAACTTAACCTCTAGCACTAAACTTTTAAGGTTAAAAAAAAATAAATCAACATCTCTTCATTGCCATCCTATAAAAAAGACTGGTTTTATTTTAATAAAAGGAGAAGTGAGTGTTGACTTAGGTTTCTACAATACAAAAAAATTAACTCCACTATCAAGATTAATGATCAGACCAGGTTTATTTCATTGTACAAGAAATATTAATAATAAAGAGGCAGTTATTTTAGAAATTGAAACACCTATTGATAAAGATGATTTAGTAAGATTTAAGGATAACTATGGAAGACAAGATAAACCATATGAAGACAGCAAATCAATGGTAAAACTTAAAAATGAACAAATTTTTGAAGATCCAAAGTTAGGTGAAAGCATTGAATATATAATAGAAGATCTATCAATAAAAATTGTAAAAACTGATAATATTAAAAAACTTAAAAATTCAAAAAAAAACTCTATAATTGCCGTTTTAGATGGAGGACTTGTGGGTACAAATCAAAGATATGTTCTTTCTCCTGGAGATATTGTTAGAATAGACACGGTAAAAAAACTGTCAGAAGTCTTTAAAATAAAAAAATATATCACATACTTTGAATTATAATGAAAAATACCAAATATTTATGGAGCGTATTCCAAAAAACGGCAACAAATAGGAATTTTGAATTACAAGTATTTCAACATATTCAAAAAAAAAAAATAAATCTACCCGTTTATCTTTCTGCTGGTCAAGAGACAATTAGCGCGTCATTAGCCGGAATTTGTAAGTTGAAAAAAATTAAGCCTTTAATATTTGGGCAACATAGGTGTCATTCTATCTACCTATCTTTCGGAGGATCAATGAATAAACTTATTTTAGAACTTTTGGGTAGTAGAAAAGGTTGTACTTACGGAATGGGAGGATCTGCATCAATACATAGTGAAAAAATTAAGATGTTTGGTCATGACGGTCATATGGGTACACAAGTTCCAATTGGAACAGGCGCTTGCTTTGAATCCAAATTACCAACTATAGTATTTTTGGGTGATGCCTCAGCAGAAGAAGATTATGTTTTAGGAGCTCTTGGCTGGGCATCAACAAAAAAATTGCCGATTTTATTCATTGTAGAAGATAATAATTTATCAATTCTTACTGAAAAAAAAATTAGAAGAAACTGGCATATGCATGATGTTGCTAGGTCTTTTAAAATGAAAGGTTATAATATTTCTGATGATCCAAATGAAATAAAAAAATATGAAAAACATTTTTTTAAAGAGCCGATGTTATTGAATGTTAATACTAACAGATTGTTTTGGCACTCTGGTGCTGGAATTGATTCAGATAAAATATTTGATAGGTATAAAAATTTAAAGAGAAGGCTAGGAAAAAGAGCCGAAGAATTTGATAAAAAAATAAATAAAAAAATTTTTGAAAAATGGAAAAAGACCTTAGAAACACTATAAAAGATATAATTCGATCACATTTAAAAAAAAAGATTGGTAAAGTTTTTGGTCAATGCTTAACTGCAGTTGGATGGGTAGGAGGAACTTTGCCAGAAATGTACGAAAAAGATGGAATGGTTGAGATTTCAATGGCCGATGTTGCAGCTGGTGGCTTTGTAGTTGGCGCAGCTTTAATGAAATCTAAACCAATTTATGTAATTAGATACCAAGGTTTCAATTGGTACAACTGCCCAATGATAATTAATTATGCATGTAAATCAAAAGAAATTTGGAAAGTACCTTGTCCAATATTTGTGAGAGGAATTGGAATGGAAGGTGGAACAGGACCAGTAGCAGGATCATCTCATCATTCCTTATACTACAGAATGCCAGGTGTAAAAATTGTAAGCCCTATGACACCTAAAGAATATAAATCAATATATAATTCCTTTTTAAAAAATAATGATGTTTATTATGTTTCTGAACACAGAGTCAGTTATCCAAATAAAAAAGAATTAAAAAATCATTTAAAAAATAAGCCAGATATTGTTATTTTTGCAATTTCTATAACAAGATTTGAAGCTTTAAAAGCGTCCGAATTACTTGAAAAATACAATATAAAAGTTTCAATTGTAAATATTGTTTGGATAAAACCACTTAAAATTTCCAATAAAAGTTTTGAAAATCTGAAAAATTCTAAATTTGGAGGAATAGTAATTGATGATGATTACACTGCTGGAGTTGCAAAATCAATCGCAAACGATATTAGTTTAAAAACAAACAAAAGAGTTTATAGTTTGGGTCTAAAAGATAGGACAGCAGGAACAGGAAAAGGACTAGATAACCTTCCACCATCGTCAGAAGAAATAGTAAAATTTATTAAAAATATAATGAAAAATGAAAAAAAACATATTTTATAAAAAAAAAGTTTTAGTAGCTGGAGGTACAGGGTTGGTAGGACAGCAACTTTGTAAAAAACTTAATGAAAAAGGAGCTCTGGTATATGTTGCTTCACTTGATGACAAAAAAATAGCAGATTTTAAATACATAAAATATTTTAAATCTAATCTAATTCATTTAGAAAACTGTTTTAAAGTGACAAAAAATATGGACATTGTTTTTAATTTGTTAGGTGTTACAGGTTCACCATTGCTTTCATCCAAACGACCTGCAAGTTTTATGATGTCAAACCTATATTGTGCGGTCAATCTTCTTTATGCATCACAAAAAAATAAAGTCAAAAGATACTTATACACGAGCACATATGGTGTATATGGGCCTGATCTTAAAATGAAAGAGGAAAATGTTTGGAAATCATTTCCTTCTGATCATGATAAATATGCTGGTTGGGCTAAGAGAATGGGAGAACTACAAGTTGAGGCTTATAAAAAAGAATTTGATTTTGAAAGTTTACACATTGTTAGACCTGCCAATATTTATGGACCTCATATGAATTTTAATGATAATAATTCAATGGTCGTAGCAGCTTTGATTAAAAGAGCGGACAAATCTGAAAATCCTTTTATAGTGTGGGGTAATGGTGAAAATATAAGGGACTTTATATACTCCGAAGATGTTGCAAGTGGAATGATAAAAGTTGTTGAAAAAAATATAACAAAACCAATAAATTTAGGTTCAGGCAAAGGAGTTAAAATTAAAAATTTAGTAAAAACTATAATTAACAGCAAGCATCTTAAGAAAAAACTTTCTCTTAAATTTGATAAATCTAAACCTTCGGGAGATTACAAAAGAGTGTTAGACACAAAATACGCAAAATCTAAAGGGATAAGATGCAAAATAAGTTTAAAAGATGGAATAGATCAAACTATCTCATGGTATCTTCAAAATAAAAAAAAAATTCACAAAAAATTTAATTATTTTGAAAAGTAAAAAATACATAAATAAAATTTTGAATCAGAATATTCCACTCAAACAGTGGCCCGAAGATTTAAAAAAAGTAGCAATTACTTCATCAGTTATTATTGGAATTCAACAATTTGAAAATAATAATATTATATAAATGAAAAAAAAAATTTTTATAGCAGGAGGAACAGGTTTAGTTGGATTAAATTTATTTAATGAATTGAAAAAAAAAAATTATGCTATTAATTCAAACTATTACTCTAAAAAAATAATAAAAAAAAATTTCAAATTTTATAATTTTGAAAATTTTAATGATTGTCTTAAAGCAACAAAAAAAGTAAACGTTTTATACATATTGGCTGTAAAAGGCGCAGGAATAATAAACTTAAAAAAGAATTTTTTTAATCAAACAAGAGCAAATTTTTTAATTAGATATAATTTATTAGAGGCATCAAGGATTAATAAAGTTGATAAAATAATTTGGGTAAGTAGTTCAACCGTATACCAACCCAAGAGATCTAAAGTAAAAGAAAAAGAATTAAACCTAAATTCTGAACCTTACGAAATTTATAGAGGCACTGGCTGGCTATACAGATATTTAGAAAAATTATTTATTTATTATAGAGATGAATTTAAAATGAATATAAATATTATTAGAACTAGCAGCATTTATGGACCTTATGATAATTTTGATTTTGAAAAATCCCATGTAACGCCTGCTTTAATAAAAAAAGCTGTAGATAAAAAAAAATTAATAGTTTTAGGTGATAAAAAAGTTGTGAGAGATTTTGTCTTTGTAAAAGACTTAGTTAAAGCTATATTATTAATAAGTTCATCAAGAAAAATAAAAAAAATTATTAATTTTAGCTCAGGTCACCCTACAACTATTTATACTTTGGCAAATAAAATAGCCAAACATACGAAAATTAGTAAGATTATATTTAAAAATAATAAATTAAAAAGTTCTGCTCCTTATCGGGTTTTAGATAATAAAGAATTTAATAAATTATTTCCAAAATTTAAAAGAACAAAATTAGATGATGGATTGATTGACACTATTAAATGGTATAATAGAAATAAAAAAAATTAATCTTATGAAAAATTTTTTCCATCCATTATTTGCCCAAAGCTTCATTAGAAGAAAGAATTGTAAAAACATTGAAATGGTACAAAAAAACACATATTATAATTATTCAAGGATAATATTGAATGTTAATTGATCAACAAATTAATTTTTATAGAAAAAATGGTTACCTGATTGTAAAAAATGTTTTTACAGACAAAGAGGCATTGGAGTTTAACCAATTAATAAGGAGACACACAGATAAATATTTTGCAGCAATTGTTAATCCTGACAGATTCGAGCAACTTGCAGAACAAGATGAAAAACCAAAATCAGATATCAGATTAGAAGAAATAAAAGAGACAGCATCTTATTCTCTCAAAATTATGAAAAATCCAAAAATAGTTTCAATTTTAGAAACTTTACAAAAAAGAGAAGTTGTTGGTTTAAGTACTCAGTTTATTTTTAAAGAAGCCTATAGCGCCTATTCTTCTCAAGCTTGGAAACCCCATCAGGATTCCTCATATCCAAAAGATAAAAACGGTCAATATATAACTTCAAATTGGTTTCTAAGAGGTGCAGATGTGGAGAATGGTTCAGTATATGTTTATCCAGGTTCTCATCAGCTAGGTCTGCTGGATTCGAATCCACAAATTAGCTATAGAGAAAAGACGGGCACCAATCCTGGAAATGAGTGCAAAATACCTGAAGAGTATATTGATAAAAAAATAGATTTAACAATTCCCAAAAATTCTGTCCTGTTTCTTCATGGACACTGTGTTCATGGATCTTATCCGAACAACTCGGACAGATCACGTCCTTGGTTTTCTTGCTGTTATATTTCTAAAGGGGAAAAATATTTTATAGGCAAAAATGCCAAAAGAAAAGAGATTGAATTGAAATAAAATACCAAAGAAATTTAAAAATAAGAAAAAAATCGTGGAACTAAGTAGAGGTAATATTTTATTTTTTTATGCACATTTAATACACTATGCTAAAAAAAATATGCCAGATAAAAGAAAGTATAGAAGAGCAATATACTTAAAATTTATTAAAATACGCAAACCAAAATAAAATTGATGTTATCTTTTTTTAAGGGTTTGGATTAAAGGCAAAAAAATATATTGAAATAAACTTTAGATAGAAAGACGTATCTAATTTTATTAAAAATGTTAAATCTTTAATTGATATGATTTTTAATTTCTTTAGATATCTCCTCAAAAGAAACCTCACTAATAGTGTATGGTATTTTACTTTTTAATATTTTAGTGGAAATTTGATGAGTTAAATTAACTGTTTTGTTATTATATGTAATTTTTTTTGGCATAAAGTAAATATTTTTATATTTTTTATAAAGACTAGTTGCTAGAGAAGAACAAGCGTCAAAAATAAATAATTTCTTTTGAAGAAAAAATGAAATTATCCAACCCCCACTATCGTTACCAATGCCAAATTGACTATATTTATGTAAAAAAAGTTGATCGATCATAGTTTGTTTTGGAGATAAATTTTTAAAAAAAAATAAATTTTTATCTTTGAGATGATTTTCTATTATATTTACACTTTTATCTTTTTGATTACCAAGGATAACTACTTTTAAATTTTTTTTTAAAATATATTTAATCATTAAAAAGATCTTTGTAAAATCAGCTGTTTGTCTCGTTTGAGACCCACTAATATCATTAGAGTTTTTATTATTATGTTTAATTAAAATTAAAACAAATTTTTTTTTTTTAAACAATTTAATATTTGAATTTACTTGTTTATAATTTTTACGTAAAATATTGATAAGTAAATGCTTATGTTTTTTTTTAGCAATTTTATTAGCATAATCAATATGCAAATTTTGTTTTATCTTAAAATATTTTTTTTTTTTTAAAAAGTCGTTTAATGGATACACGGAAATAAATTTTGGAAGAAAAATAAATGGTTTATAAATTTGATCTTTATAAAAGAAAAATTCAGCAATTTTTTTTTCTAAATTACTGAAAATAATAATTTTTTTTTTATGACTATTAATTAAATTATAATGAGAAATGTAAAATACAAAAGTGTCTCCAAATGAAATATTACCAGGATAAATTAGTTTAGATTTATATTTTTTTTTAATTAAATAAAGATTCAAATTAATCAAATATGCAAATAGATAATATATTATTTTTTTGATCATCTAATTAGGTTGATTTTTATTTTAATAAAAACTCTAAACTTCTCTCAATGTCCATTTTGTTTGCTGAATAATCATTACCAAAGTGCTTTACTACATTTGAAGATATCAAAGATGAAATTAACAAAGAAACAGATGGATTTATTTTATTTTTTAAAAGTACACTTAAAATAGCAAGCATAGAGTCACCTGCACCTATTTTATCAACTGGATATAAGTTAAATGCCGGGCATGTATATTTTTTTAATTTGTTATCAAACAATATTGATCCATCAATACCCTTTGTGATAACTAAAAAATTTAACTTGTTTTTCTTTAAAAAATTTTTTGCAATTAAATCAATGTGATTTTTTTTATCTCTTACTTCATTTCTTAATTCTCCTTCATTAATACATAAAAGATCAAAGTTTTTTAAATGCTCTAATGTGTGAAATGATGAAACATTAGAATTTATTTGTGCCATAGCACTAATAAATTTCTTTGATTTTTTGATTTTGTTTAATGAATTTGAATCAAAAAAATTATTTGAATAATCAGCAAGAATTATTATGTCATGTTTTTGAATTAATGAATTTAATTTTTTATTTAATTCGTTATAAAACTTTTTATTATTTAAATTAGGAATCTTATATGCTCCAAATAATTTATATTTTGTAAGAGTGTCTATAAATCTTGTTTTAATGCAAGAATTTTGATTTATATTTGGAGTAATTGTAATATGTTTAATATTATTTTTAATTTTTTTTTTTAATAACGTTTTAATTTCATTTTCAACTCCTAAATCTGTGATTAGTGTAATTTTTTTTAGAAAATCAGATAAATGATTTGCAATTATTGCGGATCCACCAAGAAACATATTCCTTTTTTCTTTGTTGAAAACTAGATGTGGTTCTTTGCCAGCCTTTCCTAAAATATTGCCAAAAAAATACTCATCTATAATTAAATCACCAACAACAAGAGCTTTGTCATTCTTAAACTTATTAAAAGAATTAATTATAGTGTTAAAACTATGATTTTTTTTAATTTTTTTTATAAATTCTATTTGCTTTTCATCTAAAGCAAGGCCCAATGTATTAACAATTTTTGAAGAGCTCATTTCTTTTTCATTTGTATAAATAATTTTACCTTTGTTTTTTTTAACTACATTTATTTCTTGAAATATTTTTTTTGTTTTATCTGAGAAATTATCTTTATAGTCACTACCCTTAAAATAAAAATCTGGTTTTATTAAATTTATACTATCAACTGCACTGTTTCCTTTTGCTATAAACGCATAATTAACAAATTTTAAATTTTTCAAAAAATAAATGCGTTCATTATTTTTATGGACAGGTCTATTGGGTCCTTTTTCAATATATTCATCCGAAGTAATTGAGACAAATAAATAATCACATTTTTTCTTTGCAGCCTCAAAATGTAAAAGATGGCCATAGTGTAAAAGATCAAATACCCCATGACATAATCCAATTGTTTGTTTTTTTTTTCTTATATTGTTAATTATATTTTGAATTTCAGGATTTTTTTTCATTTATATAATTTTGTTTTTAGTTTTAGATTTATGTTTTATAACACTCACGTGTCGAAAAGCAAAATTTTAAAAATATGAAAAAAATATTAATTATCGGTAGCAATTCATTTGCAGGGTCAGATTTTATTGACTTTCTTTTAAAAAAGAATTTCATGGTCTTCGGAGTATCAAGAAGTAAAGAGTTTAATAAAAAGTATTTACGATATAAGAATAATAAAAATTTGAAAAATTTTAAATTTTATAAAATAAATTTAAATATTATAAAAGACATAAATAAAATAATTAAACTCATTAAAAAACAACAGATTAATTATGTCGTTAACTTTGCAGCGCAAGGCATGGTTGCTGAAAGTTGGCTTAATCCTGAGGATTGGTATCGCACGAACGTAGTGTCTAATTCTATTTTGATCAAAAAGATTTCAAAATTAAAAATTAAAAAATATCTAAATTTCAGTACACCAGAGGTTTATGGTCACACACCATCTTTAAAAAAAGAGAGCAACATATTTACTCCAACTACCCCATATGCAATTTCAAGATCAGCGCAGGATTTCAATTTGTTAGCATTTTATAAAACATATAATTTTCCAGTTGTTTTTACAAGAGCAGCAAACATATACGGTCCTTATCAGCAGAGCTATAGGATTATAACAAAAATTATAATTTCAATATTAACAAAAAAAAAGATTCCAATTCATGGCAAAGGAAATACTTTAAGATCATTTATATATATGCCGGATGTCTCTCAGGCTCTTTATAAAATTTTATTAGATAAAAAAAATATTGGCGAAACATATCATATTTCTTCAAAAAAATTTATTACCATTTTGGATTTAGTAAAATTAATCAACAAAATAATGAAAGTTAAATACAAAAATTTTTATCACACTAAAGAAAGAGATGGGAAAGATTTAAAGTATACTTTAAATTCTAATAAGTTAAGGAACCGCTATTCATGGTCTGAAAAATCAAGCTTGGTGGAAGGTGTAATACATACAATTAATTGGGTTAAAAAAAATATTAATTACTTTAAAAACGAAACTTTAGATTATAAGCATAAAAAATAAGAATCTTAATTTTTTAATAACTAAAATTTGATTATAGCTCTGTTAATTTGACCTGAAATAACTTTTTTAAATGCTTGATTAATATTCTTTAGATTAAAAAAACAAATTTTTCCATGTGTTGAAAAAATATTTTTTTTATTAAAATATTCAAATATTTTATCTATATCATTATCAAGTTTACAGTTTCCACCCCAGCTACCATATATTTTTTTTCCACTTATAAGATCGTGAGGATTTAATTTTATTTTTTCTGAATTTTTTGGATGGGAAGCAAAAACTAATTTCCCTCTTTTTTTTATTAGCTCAAAACCTTTTTCGATCATTTTTGTTGTGCCAGATGTTTCGATACAAAAATCAAAAAAATTATTGTAACTTTTAAGCTTTTTATCGTTTATAATATTAACATTAAATTTTTTAATAAATTCTTGTTTTTTCTTATTTTTTTCAATAACAAAAATTTGAGGTTTTTTTTTTATTAAAGCCAATAAAGCAGACATGCCCACTCCGCCAACACCAATTAAGCAAACTTTGTGTTTTTTTTTGATTTCTTTTAATTGATTAATTACTATACCAGCGCCAGTTGGGGTTGCACAACCATACAAAACCGCTTCAACTTTGGTCATTTTTTTTGGTTTTAAAAAAACTCTATTTTCAGAAACAATAGCAAGTGATGAAAAAGTTGATATGGGGCCAAAATTTATTTTTTGATTTTTATTATTTGCGAGCTCAAATCCTCCATAATCTAATCCTTTACCCTTAATCCAGCTCAATATAACCTCATCTTTAGGAGATACTTTTTTAACTTTTTTTCCAATATCAATTACTTGTCCTACCGCCTCATGACCAAATGCATGAGGAAGATAATTGTCTTTCCCTCTGTTGCCTAAAAATTCCATAATTTGAGACCCACAAATACCAGTATAATTTATTTTAACTAAAACCTGATCATCTCTTAATTTATTAGGAACTGAAAACTTATGAAGCTCAATTTTTTTGATATCAGTTAATATCGAAGCTTTAAAAGTTTTAATAGACATGCATTTATTAACTACTGTAAGTTATTTTGAAATCTTTTTAAAATCATATATTAAAACCAAATTAAAGTTTAGTTATTTGTGTTTGCAATTGGAGCACTCAAAAATGGATGCATCTCTGAGAGGGGTTGTGGTGTAAAAGTACCATCAGGATTTGATTTATAACCTTGTTTAAAAAGTGAAGCTTGGTTTTGATCTACAATTAGCTCACAAATTCTAGGGCCTTTATCATGTAAAAGGTTTTTTTGATATTTATTAAAATCTTTTTCATTTTTTATTTTAAAATATTTAATTCCAAATCCTTTTGACAAATTTTTGAATGAAGGCATTTGAAGTTTCCAATCTGGGTGTGTGCCATAAAATCTGGATTTTAAAAATTCTTTTTGAGTATGCCTGATAGCAAGATAGCCGTTGTTATTTACTATGACTATCAATATATCTATCTTATCCTGAATAATTGATTGCAAATCTTGAATATTCATTAAAAAACTTCCATCACCAACTATACAAATATATTTTTTAAAATTTTTACTTTTTGAAGCACCTAAACTCTCTGCTAAACCAGTCCCCATGGCTGAGATTGAGGAGGAACATATTAGTCTATCACCCTTACCAATTATTGAGCTCTGAAAACCAGCATATAGAGCTGTTCCACCCCCATCAACAATTATGCATTTTTTTTGTTTTATATTTTTGGTAAGATTTCTTACTGCAACATTGGAGTTAATTGATTTTGTTTTTTTTAGTTCATACCAATTTTGCTTTTTAAAATAACTATAATCTTCCCATTGATTTTGAAATCTATAATTTTTTCTTTCAAACATATCTAAAAAGGTCGCAATGTCTTGGTTGATTTTTAAATCAAACTTAACATTTAAATTTTTTAACTGATTTTTATCAATATTAACTATAATTTTTTTTGCTTTAGGAGCATAATTTTTGAACAATGTTGTCGTATGAGGTATTGATAAGTGAGTACCAAGACATAGAATTAAATCTGATTCAAAAACTGCCTTATTGGCACCCCTTTGTCCACTCATACCAATTATTCCAAGGTTTAAATTATATTTTGTAGGAAATAAATCTGCTGAGTTCCAAGTTAGTACAAATGGTATTTTATGTTTGTTAATGAAGTTTTTAATTTTTTTTTCACCACCCATTGTTGTTCTTATGCCATGTCCCAATATTAATAATGGTTTTAAAGATTTTTTTAAATACTTTTCTAAATTTACATTCTTACTAGGTTCTTTTTTAATTTTATCTACCACCTTTGTTTTTGTAAATTTTATATCAGCCCATTGATGATCTAGCGGAATATCTAACCAAACAGGTCCAGGTCTATCTTTTTTAGCAATATCTATTGCTTTTCTTAATTCAAACAAAAAATTATCTTTTTTGTTTATAAATTTTACATATTTTGTTATTGGTTTTACAATATCACATATATTAACTTCTTGCGTTCCTACTTGTCTAACTTTCTTATTATAAGATGTATGTTGTGAGCGCGCTTGTCCACTTATAAAAATACATGGAATAGAATCTTGCCAGGCAGCCAATAGTCCAGTCATTGCATTAGTACATGCTGGGCCAGTTGTAACTACTGTGCAGCCAATATTATTGCTTGTTTTTGCGTAGGCTACTGAAGCTAAAGAAGCTGCTTGTTCATGATGAGTGTAAGTAACTCCAATCTTTTTTTTTTCAAGAGAGTCAAATATGTGAACAACAGCTCCCCCTTGAAGACCAAAAACATGTTTTATTTTATTTTCTTTAAGTACTTCTGCCAATACATCTGTAAGCTTCATTTAAAATAATTTATTTTTTACCTACGCCTATTGCAAATAGGTAGTGCCCCATTGGGAAAAAACCTGTGTGAAGAACTTCATCATTCATTGAAAAAACAAATGTATTAAAAAAATATTTTTCGAAAAGCTCTTTAAGTGATTTTCCACTTTTTAAATTTATATGTTGATGATCACTTCTAAAATGAGCATGAGCAGAAGCGCTTTCATTAGGTGTTCCAATTATACAAACACCATTTTCATCAAGGCAATTAACGATATTATCCATGAATTTTTTTTCATACTCTGGTTCTAGATGCTCTATAACATCGATGTTAAAAATTCCATCATACTTCTCATCTGGAGCATGTTCACTGATATCCATCTCTAAAAATTCAGTATTTTTTAAATGCTTTAACCTTCTTTTATTGCCTTCAATATTTCTTGGCTCCCAATCTATACCTGTAAGTTTCTCAACAGACTGTGCAATTATTGGTACTCCAAAACCGTCTCCACAACCAACTTCTAAAACATTTTTTTTTCCATCAAGCATTTTGGCACAAAATTTATATCTTGATAACACAAATGCCATATGCTTTGGATCGTTTACTAAACTATAAGATGTCCACGGACCTAATTTTATTTCTTCTTGTGCAAATTGGTCATGGGTTGATTCTAAATGTAGGTTCCAAGCTTTTCTTAAATCTTTTTTAATTTCATTGCTCATTAATTTTTTTATCTTCTTATTGCTGGTTAATTTTTATACCTTCTAAGTTTATATTTATTTTTATCATTTAAAAGTTTGGTTTTCAACTTTTTAGTACCCCATTTATCATGTACAACTGAAAAATTTCTTCCCCCTACAACTTTTCTACCTTGTTTTATTCCCCATAAAATACATTCATAAATTTTTTTAAAAGAGGTTCCTTGATCAGATGATTTAAGAAATTTTTTTATCTTTAAATAATTTAATCCTGCTTTTTTTCCTGCTCTTATAGTTTCTAAATGAGTTTTCGTTTTGGTAAATCCTGGGCCAACTATAAATGTATTGAGATTTTTATATTCATCATCAATTAATTCACACATTTTAATTAATGCAATTTTTGAAACACAATAAGCAGAATAATTCGTAAAAGGATTATTAGTTCCACCACCAGCCATCAATATTATTGAATTTTTATTGTTAGATCTTAATTTGTATAGAGAATGAATGACTTCTAATTGAGAAATAAAATTCACATCTATAGACTTTCTCCACACATCGAAATTAATATCAAAAAATTTTGAGATTGGCTCTGACGTGCCTACTGAACTAAATATAATATCCCATTTAATATTTTTTCTTTTTAAGGTTGCGATAAATTTTTCAATATCTTTTTTTTTTGTTATATCGCATTTATAAATATCTACTTTAGCTATATTTGTTGGCTTTTTTTTTCTGTAAGTCCCAATGACTTTGTAGCCATCTGTAATAAATAAGTTAGCTAAATTTGTGCCAATATCTGCATTTACACCAAGAATAATAATTGTTTTCATTAATCTTTAAATCTTAAAATGGACCTTTGAACCATTCCCCTGGAACATCTGGTTTAATAGATTTATCTCTTTCAATATTTTGATTTATTTTAAACATCTTTAACACTTTATTTACGATAGTGTAACGATCATTATAAAAGTGTTTAACTAGTTGATGGCTAGTTGGCTCCGGACAAAAGGGTAAACTCACAATTTCAATTTTATTTTTTAAATTATTAATATTTTGGTTAATAATTGAAGCTACGGTTGATGAGATTCCACAAAAACTATTACTTGTATCCGCTACTAAAGCCCTTCTAGTTTTTTTTAATGAATTAATTATAGTTTTTTGATCTAAAGGACTTATTGTTCTGAGATCTACAATTTCGGCTTCGATTTTAAACTTCTTTAGAATTTTAGCAGCCTCAACACATTCTAATGTCATGTAAGATAAACTAATCAGTGTAATATCTTTCCCTTTTTTTAAAACCTTACATTTACCTAATTCATTATTTTTTAATTCTTTTGGGAAAGTCCCCATAGAATTATGCAACCATCTGTGCTCTAAGAAAATTACAGGATTGGGATCAAAAATTGAACTATACAACAAGTTTGCTACATTGTCTGGAGTAGAAACTGATACCACTTTAAGACCAGGTATGTGTGAAAAAACTGATTGAAGATTTTGAGAATGCGTTGGGCCTTGTCCCCACCCTCTACCTATAATCATTCTAATAGTTATTGGAACATTTAATTCACCACCAAACATATATAGCCATTTAGCAGCTCCATTTATAATTTGATCTAAACTTAAAAGTGCAAAATCCAATCTTTGATGTGTCAATATGGGTATAGAAGAATTAAGAGAGGCTCCTATTGCGAAACCAGTTAAAGCATTTTCAGAGGCGGGAACATCAAAAACTCTAGCAGATCCATATTTTTTTTCTAAATTAAGAGTTGTTCCAAAAACACCCTTGGGATCAGTTACTCCAAGCCCAAAACATATAACTTTGTTAGAATCATGCATTGCACGAGAGATTGTTTTATTGATTATTTCAGACATTGGAATTTTTGTCATTTATAAACATCTTTCATAAGCTCTTTTTTATTTGGAAATTTAGATTTTTCTGCAAATTTAAAAGCGTTAATAATTTTTAAAGTTTGTTTTTTTTCTATTTCTGTAATAATTGTTTTGTTTATTCCTAATTTTTTTAGTAAATCATAAGAATTCAATAATGGATCACGCTTTTTCCAATTTCTAAATTCCTTTTCAGTTCTATATCCAATATCATTATCATAATTTGGACCACAGTGTTCCCTCCACCTGTAATTGTTGAATAAAAGAAAAAATGGCTTTCTATTATTTCTTACATAATTTATTCCTTTTTTACAGGTATTAAAAACTTTTTTAATATCATTTCCATCGCTCTCTAATGAGCTGACCCCAATTGATTTTACCATTTCTTTAATATTTCTATTTTTAGGCTGTCTAACACTTAATGGCGAATAAACAGAATAGGAATTATTTTCACAAATAAATAAAGTTGGCAATTTTTTTACTGCAGCTAAATTTAAAGACTCATAAAAAACCCCCTCTTCAATTGCACCCTCTCCAAGAAAAACCGTAGATAAATTTTTATTTTTTGATTTTAATAAGGTAAACGAAAGACCTACTCCTACCGGCATACTATTGCCTACTATTGCTGAGGTACCATAAAATCCTACTGACTTGTCAATCAAGTGCATAGATCCACCTTTACCTTTAGAGCATCCAGTTACCTTGCCATAGATTTCAGCAATCATTTTTTTTAGGTTTCCATTTTTTGCAATATAGTGTGCATGCCCCCTATGTGTACTAACTACAAAGTCTTGATTGTTGAGAAAGTGAGACAAAGCAGCTGGCACAGCTTCTTGTCCGATGGACAGATGAACGGGACAACGCATTTTTTTATTGCTATACTCCCCTGCAATCTTTTCTTCAGTCTCTCTTATTAAAAAAATTTTTTTATGAATTTCAAGAGCTGCTTTTTTGTTTAGGGTATAAACCAAAAGTAATCTCCATCATAATTGTTTTGATCAAAAAATTTTATCCACTCGTCAACCGACATGATTGTTTTAGCTGTTAAATTCCAAGCATACATTCTTTGTTTTTCGTCATTATTACGATATGCATCAACTGTTAAAAATGCATTTTTTTTAGATACTCGAGAAATTTCTTTTAAAGCAGTAGCACATTCTGCTTTGTTTAAGTTGTGTATTGTATTTATGGCAATAACTAAATCAAAAAAGTTGTCCTCATATGGAAGATTAGTAGCATTTGCAACTTGTAATTTACCTTTAATTTCTGGAACACTATTATCTATTGCATATTTAGAAATATCTATACCGTGTAAATCTAAATTCGGATTTAGTTTATAAAAATCATATAACATGAAACCCTTTGCACACCCAACATCTAAGATTTTACTATCATCATTTAAATTATAATAATCACTAAAATCTTTAACAACTTCTGACCAGTATCTTGGATTGTAAGAAAAACCACCATAGCCAAATTTTCTTTCACCATCAAAAAATTCTTTATCAAATTTTCTTGCTACCAATCTAACTTCTTCTGTTTTGCTTTCCAATCTCTGTGTTAAATCTCTTTTAGCTTTAGGATACCTTGTTAACAAATCTATTTCCTTACCCATTCAATACCTTATCTTTCATCCATTTAACCGTATAACAAGAGTCGTCATCGGTAAGATTTTTATTATAAAAAGCATCAGAAATTTCATCTATTGCATTATTCACATTAGATTTTTGCTCAAATCCAGTTTCAATAAGCTTATCTGAACATTGTCTGTATGATCTTGGATCATTACTCTCAATTATATTAATTTCACAATCAATCTTGTTTTGTATTTTTTTACCTAAATCTAAAATTGAAATATTTTCAAAACCAGCGTTGTAAATTCCTTGCTCAATATCATTAGTTAAAATATGCTCGTATACACCTATCATATCATTAATATGAATATTGGGTCTTGTTTGACTGCCCCCCATAATTGTTATTTTTTTATTTTTTAATGCTTGTAAAGTTAACAAGTTAACACTCACATCAAATCTCATTCTTGGTGATAAACCACACACAGTTGCAGGCCTTACAATATATACATCAATTTTATCTTTATAACTTAACAAAAGCCTTTCACATATCATCTTCGTTTTATTGTAAGCTGAAATTGGCACTAACTCTAAATCTTCTGTTACTTTCATTTCACTTTTTACCCCATAAACACTTCCTGAGCTTGCGTAAATGAATTTTTTAACACCTGCATTAATACTTTTTTCAATTAAATTTTTTGCCGCTAAAACATTTACTTCCCAAGAAAGAGTTTGATCAAGTTCCACACTTGGATCATTAGCTATATTTGCTAAATGAATAACTGCATAAGTATTTTTTTCAATAAATTCTCCACTTAGATTTCGTATATCTTCTTTTATATTTATTAAATTATCATTATTTCTTAATTTATTACCGAACCATTGGGTATCGACATTTTGGATAGTATATTTATCTAAAAAATTTTGAATCATTAAAGATCCGACATATCCACATCCACCTGTAATAAATAATTTTTTCATATTTTTTTTAAATTATTAAATCTTACTTTTGATATAAAATCAAAAATTGACAAAATCAAATATAAACATCTTTTATATATTTTACCATCAGCTAATCTAAAGTAAAAATTTCTTTAATATTCTAACTACAATTTTTCTGATAACTTTAAGAGGAGTGAAGATGATTCGCTTAAGGTTAAACTGCATTGCACCCAGGACCATAAACATAATGGCGGCACGGTTATAACCTAAGTATTTCAGTATTTTAAAGTCGATCTTTTGGCAGGGATGACGCATGAGCAAATTTAGTATCATCGTCTGAACACCATCCTGGCAACCGGTAAGTGCAAAATGCTGATAAAGCAAGAAATAAGGAATAAACATTTTTTGCCCTCCTCCCCAAACTCTTCTGGAAAGGGAATCTGCCGGCACGCCTCTTACACTAACCATCCGGCCAGTAATTGCAATTTTACCTATTGCGGCCAAAAGACAAATCAAGACAAAGCCCTCGTCTGGCATTGTATTTAGTCTTTGCCCGGTTTCCTTTGAAATAAAAAACTGCTTATAATTAAGCTCTTTTAGCTTATCTAAGTTCAACAACACAGCACTTCTGGATGGATGAAGGGTGTTTTGAAAAAGGTCTTTTTTCATCACTATATTACCATCAGCATAATGCCAATTTTGATAATAAAAATTTAGAAAGGTCTCTGGAGTATTTTCCATGAAGGTATTAGCTATGCTCAAATAACAATCGGGCCGCTCTTCTATGGCCTTGATCGCATCAGTAAAATAATGCTGATCAATCATCCAATCATCGTGGTCCAACAAAACCACATATTTGCCAACCGCTTCACTCAAAACAAACTGTAAATTAAAGTAGTAATTAAGGTTTTCTTTCTGACGATAATATTTAATTTCCAAGTCCGGTCCACACTCAGCCCGTTTTTCATCGACCAGGGCTTTTAAACTATTGGGAGAATTATCATCAGATAAAATTATTTCAATTGGCCTGTGCGTTTGATTGATCACAGACTCTATGGTTTTACGAGTGTAATCTAGGTTATTATAAGCGGGGATAACGACAGAAACAAGATTTTTACCCATCAAGTTAAATATCCTTGATAATACTTTTCGAGATATTCTTTCAAGCAGAGGCGCCAATCCCGCATCACATTTAAGCCCCTCATATCCAATTTTTTATTGATCAGACGCTCATTGGGTGGTCTAGGCGCAGAATATTCTTCCTGCCAATAAGCTGAATCTACTGGGACGACTTTAACTTTACTGGCCAATCCTAAAGTATTGATCAGTTCCTGCGCCACCTCAAAACGACCTGTCAACCCATCGCAAACCATATTATAAAGCCCCCAATATTCGTTTTGGAGCAGCTGTTTAACATTGTTAGCAAAATCATGTGTATATGTCGGCGTCCCTAATTTGTCGTTAACAACATGAAGTTCTGTTTTACCTGCCTTTAGTTGCCGCATAATCTTCTGGATAAATTTTTTATCTTTTTGCGGTCCCCCACCCATCATCCAGCCAGGACGACAAACCAGATAACGGGAACAATGTCCTTGCACAAAAAGCTCTCCAGCATATTTACTTCTTGCATAATGCCCTAGTGGATTTGGCAAATCCCAATCATCATACAACTTTTTTTTTCCATCATAGATGCCAGCCGTGCTAATGTATAAAAGAGGAATATTTAATTTTTGAGCAATATAGACACCATTTTCAACCGCCAAGGTATTGGTAATATAAGTCTCGTCGGGGTGCTGCTCACAATATTCCAGATCTGTAAATGCGCCTAAATGAAAAAGATAATCTGGCTGAAAGTCTAAAACATCTTGAGCATAAGCCTTAGAATTCCTAAAATCCAAATAAGAAATCCATTTGTCATTAACATCGATGTCCGTACACTTAAGCTCATAGTCATCACCAAAAACCCTAAAAAACGCCTCACCCAGCATTCCTCCTGCCCCAGCAATATAAATTTTTTTTCGTTTAGTCATACCTTTTTCATAAACTAAATATCACATTCTCATATCCTTTCAATGTCAATTACAATCTAAGTCTGGACCCCCAAGTAATAACTCTCCTGGCACTATAAAGCTTTCTCCAGCAATAGCCTTTTACTCAGTCTCCCTATTTCCCAGTGAACAAAATAATATCAATTCATCATAAATGTTTTACTCTTTGACAATTCATATTTCCAAAATAATTTCAGATGCTCTCTAACTGCAAAAAAAGATAAGTCCTCTCTAAGACCATCAACCCGACGATAGCCAATCTAGGCTGCATTATAAACAATTATGCTTCCACTCTTAAAAGACAAGAATTTAATTTAGTTTTCAATAGTAGAATCAAGATAGCTGCATTGATAAAAATTCTTGAAAAAAACAATTCCAAAATCCTTATATAAAGTATATTAATATGAAGTTGAAAATAGCTAATTAAACAGTTATTTAACCAAAAATTTAATAAGCATCGAGCCCAATAAAATGTTAAAAAAATCATTAAAAAATATTTCTAATTTATATAATATCGTGGTCAAAGAAATTAATTTTATATATAATGCAAGGAGTTATTAGGTGAGCTTAACAATTAATGAAATTTTTTTTAAAAGTGTTTGTGTCTTCTCGCCAAAAACTTATTCTGATAATCGGGGTTCTTTTTTTGAGAGTTGGAATAAAAAAACATTTAACGAACTATTAGACGTTAATTATGATTTTGTTCAAGACAACCATAGCATTTCAGTTGAAGGAACATTAAGAGGCCTTCATTATCAATTTCCTAATCCTCAAGGAAAATTGGTTAGAGTTATATCTGGTGAGATATTTGATGTTATTGTGGATATAAGAGAATCTTCTTCTACTTTTGGTCAATGGTGTGGAATAAATTTATCATCCGATAATATGAAGCAGATATGGATTCCTCCAGGATTTGCCCATGGTTTTTTAGCCTTATCTTCCAAGGCTGAAGTTCTCTACAAGACAACAGACTACTGGCATAAAGAAAATGAAAAAACTATAATTTGGAATGATAAAAATATTTCGATCAAATGGCCTGCAACCAAAAAAGTAATAGTTTCTGAAAAAGATCAGAGAGGCGTAGCTTTCAAAAAAGCTCAATATTTTAAATAAATAATGTACAAAATTTTAAAGGTACTTCAAAAATGATTATAGTTACTGGTGGTAGTGGTTTTATAGGTTCAAACTTTATACTAGATTGGTTTGATAGGTTTGATGAAGAATTAATTAACATAGATATTATGACATATGCTGCCAATAAAGATAATCTGAAGAATATAAGTAAAAAAGACATTTATAATTTTATTCAAGAAGACATATACAATTATGAAGAAATATTTAGCATCTTAAAAAAATACAAACCAAGAGCTATCTTTAATTTTGCTGCAGAATCATATGTCGATAAGTCTATAGAAGGGCCAGATGTTTTCATAAAAACTAATATTAATGGAACATTTAACTTACTTAAAGCTAGTAATGATTACTGGCGCAATCTGACAGAAGATGAAAAATCTTCTTTTAGGTTTGTACACATATCTACAGATGAAGTCTTCGGTGCGTTGTCTCTTAATGAACCTGCATTTACTGAAAAAAATCAATATCTGCCAAATAGTCCTTATGCAGCCTCAAAGGCCTCAAGCGATCACTTAGTAAGATGTTTTAATCATACCTATTCCTTGCCAACTATAATTACCAATTGCTCAAATAACTATGGTCCGCATCAACACCATGAAAAGTTAATCCCAAAAATTATTAAGAATGCACTTGAACTGAATGAAATTCCAATTTTTGGACATGGTGAACAGATAAGAGATTGGTTATATGTAAAAGATCATGTTGGTGCAATTATTACTGTTTTTGAAAAAGGGGTCATTGGTGAAACTTATAATATTGGTGGCAGTAATGAAAAAAATAATGTTGAAGTTGTAAATCATATATGTAGATTGCTAGATGAACTATCACCAATTAAATCTAAAAAAATTAAAAATTATTCCCAACTTATAAAGTTTGTAGCAGATAGGCCGGGGCATGATTTTCGTTATGCTATTAATTCTTCAAAAATTAGAAAACAACTAAAATGGGTACCAAAAGAAAACTTTGAATCTGGTATAAAAAAAACAATTAAATGGTACCTTAAAAATAATTCTTAAGTTATTTAATTGAAAACTTTTAAAGGAGAAAAATAAATGTCAAATTTTAAAGGAATAATTCTTGCAGGGGGCACAGGACAAAGGCTTTCACCGATAACATTTGGAGTATCAAAACAAATGTTGCCTGTTTATGATAAACCAATGATTTATTATCCGCTTTCAATTTTGATGCTATCAGGCATTAATGAAATTCTAATAATTTCGACTCCTGAAGATATGCCTTCATATAAAAGACTATTAGGAGATGGCTCCACATTTGGTGTTTCTTTGGAATATTGTATTCAGCCATCACCAGATGGCTTAGCTCAAGCATTTATCCTAGGCAAAAAATTTATTGGTAATAGTAATGTTTCATTAGCACTTGGAGATAATATTTTTTATGGAGAGAATTTATCTGCCAGACTTAATTCAGCTGTTTCTAATTTATCTGGAGCAACTCTGTTCGGTTATCACGTAAATAAACCTAATCAATTTGGCGTGCTTGAGTTCGATAAGAATGGCAATGTTTTATCTATTGAAGAAAAGCCAAAGAATCCAAAATCTAATTTTGCAGTTACTGGACTGTATTTTTATGACAATGACGTAGTTTCAATTGCTGAAACTGTAAAACCATCTAAAAGAGATGAATTGGAAATAACTGATATAAATAATGTGTATTTAAAAAATAATAATATGAAAGTTGAGCTCTTGGGTAGAGGTTTTGCTTGGTTAGATACAGGTACGCATGAATCACTTATTGAGGCTAGTCAATTTGTTCAGACTGTTGAAAAAAGACAGGGATTAAAAATAGCATGCATCGAAGAAATAGCATATCAAAATGGATGGATTTCTTATGAAGAAGTAATAAAAAAAGGTGAGAGCATGAAATACAATGGATACGGACAATACTTATTAAATATTAGTGAAAGAACCTATTAAATATTAAAAGAAATCAAATATAAGTGCTATGAAGGTAATGATTTTAGGATCAAATGGACAGCTCGGTAAATCACTTAAACAATATTTTCAAAAAACTAAGTATGAGTGTTATTTTTTTAATAGAAGTGACCTGGACATAAATGATCACATAACACTAAATAAAAAATTCATTTCAATTAAACCCGACATCATCATTAATTCGTGTGCTTATACCGCTGTAGATAAAGCAGAAGAAGATTTTGAAGAAGCAAATAATGTTAATAATCTTTCAGTTGGTATGCTTGCTCAACAGTGCCTAGATAATGATTGTTTTTTAATTCATATTTCTACTGATTACGTTTTTGACGGTTTTTCAGAAAGTCCCTATAAAGAAGATGATAAAAAAAACCCGACAGGAGTATATGGCAGAACAAAACTAGCTGGAGAAAATAAGATTTTGGATTCCGGTTGTAAATTTTGCATAATTAGAACTTCATGGGTATTTAGTGAATTTGGAAATAATTTTTTAAAAACTATAATAAATCTAGCGTCTGAAAATGATGAGATTTCAGTGATCTCAGATCAGAAAGGTACCCCAACATATACAGGTGATATTTCTCGAGCAATCGTAACCATTTTACCGTTTATAGAAAATGGAGCTATTACAAATGAAATATTTCATTATTCTGGAAAGACTTTTTGTTCTTGGTATGAATTTGCAAAAATTATTATTGAAATAGCAAAAGAAGAAAATATGCTAAAAAAAACACCTACATTGAAAAGTATACTAACTATAGAATATCCTACTTTGGCAAAGAGGCCATTAAATTCAAGCCTATCTTCTGAAAAAATGTGCGCTCAATTTAATATAAAACCTTCAGATTGGAAAAAAGGTATAAAAGGAGCTTTAAGAAGTCTAAAAAAGCAACAGCCTACATGATTTTAAAATAAGAAATTTTATACAATGCAGCATTCCCAGCATTTTTACTTATATCAATAATATTTAAAGAATTATCTATGCAATCTTTCTTTTTAAAAAAATTAAAAAAATTTTTTTGAACGCGACATTACACCCACCGCTACTGTTAGATGTTTGCAAATAATTCGAATATATGAAATTTGGATCTAAAACTTTATTAATAGATAGGTGATTACAATTTTGACAATACAGCAATCCTTGGTTAATTAAAGAATTTAGGATAATTTTTTTAAACTCATTGAAAGTACATTTGTATGCCATATCGTAATACTAATACTATATAATCTAACATTGTAATGACATTTGAATACTTTTGTAATAATAATTTGTGATTATGAAAATTATTAAGAAAGCAATAAAATCATTAAAAAGACATGGATTTAAAAAATTTATCATAGTGCAATTTAGTAAAGTTGGGAATTGGTTACATTTCCTGAAAAAAAAAAGAAATCTGGTTGAAGATTCTTTTGGGTTACACTCAAAACTTGTGGACAAAATTTATGGAGAGGGTTTGAATGTTGCTGTAGGACAAATATCAGATGGACTTTTAAAAGCTCTTAAGACAGAGTTTTGTAATGACTCATGTTTTGATGATAGTAATGAAATAATTAATTCTCAATCTATTCATCCAATTCTAAAAGTTGATGACCACCCTAGGGATATACGTGAAGCTCTCAATGAAAATATTATGCCCGGAAATTTGCATATTTATAATTCAAAAAATCCAACATTAAAACTATTACATGATGAGCTTCGACAAATGTTCAAAATTCATATTGGCAGCCCTTTTATTTTTGTTAATACTCGCATTTGGAAAAGTAAGCCAAATTCAAAAAAATTTGGACCAAATGACTGGCATACAGATGGTTTTTTTCCAGGACATAGAAAAATAATGATATACCTTACCCCATTAAATGATGACCATGGGACTTTTGAATGGAAAGATTCTAACAAAAATATTCATCGCCTTAATAATGAAGCACCTGGAAAAGTAGTTTTTTTTCATAATTCTGATATTGCGCATCAAGGGGTACCAGGCCAAACTTATGAACGTATTTCTGTGGAGGTCACTTTAATGAGGTCGTTAGTAAATGGAGAGCAGGAATGGCCAGGACATTTTTTTGGTAGACACTTTAAAAATTTGAGACAATTAGAAGTTTTGTTTAATAATGATGAACTTACAAAAATTTAAAATGACAATAAACCAAAAAAATCTTGCTAGTTATAATTTTGCAGAAAAAGGAAAATTAAACATTGGCAGTGGACAGTGCAATTGGACAAATTGGTTATGCTATGATGAATTGGATGCCAAGGGCGTTACAAAAGTAAAATTTGATGAAAACACACAATTTCCAATAAAAGATAATAGTATATCTTTATTTTATTCTTCACATTTTTTTGAACATGTCTTTGACGGAGTTATTCGAAGAATTCTTTCTGAAATAAAAAGAACTGCAACACCAGATGCTCTCTTTGTACTTAAAATTCCTGATTTTTCCTGGTTCTTAGAGCAATACAGGTTCTCAATTGAGGAGAGCATGAACCACAAGGGCACTGAGACTGTTATGTGGAGTTGGGATTCTAACGGGATTGAAGATACTTTTGAAAATAGACTTGCAATGATGTTTTGTGGATATTGGAATAAGGAGTATGGGGATCATTTCTCTGGCAACGTTAATTTCAATTCAAAAAGAGCTTTTCATGGGCCGCCAAAAGTATCATCTTCAGAGTTAAAGGAAATGTTTACTTTAAACTCGCCTCATGAAATAGCAAGAAAGTTAGTAAGCCAAGCAATGAAGGACCCCAATTTAAAAACATTTAATCACAGAAACGCTTGGTCTGAAAAGGAGATAACTGAGCTTTTGTTTAAATTTGGCTTTAAAATAATAGATAATCGTAAGCAATCAATTTGTGATAAATTTATAGAAACAATTCCAGATGTAGAAAGCATGAGGGATTGGAGCGCTTACTATTTGTTTGAATCTGTTTAATAAATATCAAAAAAGTACAGAAGGTAAAGAAGTAGAAAAAAATATTAAAAATTATTAAAAGTCAATCACCCAAATATAAAAATTTATCAAGTTAAATCTGGCACAAAACATTAATCTTTATTAAGTAAAAATTCTGCAAGTTAATAGCCATCTTGACCTGTTATTCCAATAATTAATGCTTTTTTCATATCAGCTAATTTTATTTAGTTTAGCTAGATTTTTTATCATAATTTATTAACTCATTAAAATTTCCTTGGAACACAAGCTTGCCCTTTTCAAGTTTAAAGATAATGTCACAATTTTTTACTGTATTTAAGCGATGAGCAATTAAGATAACAGTGATGTCTTTACTAAGATTATTTACAGCATTCATTACGGCTTGTTCAGTTTTATTATCTAAAGCACTCGTTGCTTCGTCTAGAATTAATACTCGTGGGTTGTGGTATAAGGCTCGTGCAATTCCAATACGTTGACGTTGTCCTCCTGATAATCTAATTCCACTTTCACCAATGATGGTATGATATTTTTTAGGCAATTCATCTATAAATTCTTCTAAGTTTGCAATTTTACAAGCTTTTTCAACCCAATCTTGATTAATATCTTTGTGATCTACACCAAAGGCAATGTTATTAGCAATAGTGTCATCCAAAAGATAAATGTGTTGCGGTACATAACCAATAGAACGCTGCCAGGCTCTTGAGTTATGTCTCGTGATAACTTTTCCATCAACTTCTAGAGTACCTTTTTGGGGCTCTAGTAATCCTAAAATAATATCAATCGTTGTCGTTTTACCACTGCCAGAAGGGCCCACAAATCCAACGATAGATTTTGCAGAAATACTTAGGTTAATATCTTTTAAAGTTGAAGGTGATGTATCTGGGTAATTATAATGAATATTATGTAAAGTAATTGTTTTATTTAGCAGTAAAATGCTTTTATCTTGATTTATACTAAATACTTTAAGGTTTTTAATCTCATTAGACAAATTATCAAGCGAAGAACCAGCATATCTTAGATTAGTAAAAGATGAATAAACCTGTTGCATTGAGGGCAACAACCGATAGCCAGCAAAAACATAAAGGCTTATAATGGGTAAAGCATTATTCAAATTACCTTTATGAGACATCAGGTAAAGTAAAATTAACATAATGCCAGCAAAAGATATTCCTTCTAAAATAAAACGAGGTAATGTGCCCGTTAAATGAGCAGAAGACATACTCCGAGCGAAATTAAAGGCCGAATTAGAAAAAAGCCGCATGTTAGTTTCTTCTGATCCCCTTACTTTTACATCTTTTATAGATCCAAAGGTCTGACTTACCGCTCTATAACGTAAATGATTATTTTTTAAACGTTCCTCTCCAATTCTATTAATATAATTTCTCAAAAAATAATAAATTAATCCGTAAGCTCCACCAAGTAAAAAACTAATTGATAACGCAAGTTTTATATCAGTTAAGATTAACAAACTTAGAAGTGCAATTACAACCATGCCTTTAGCTATCATTTCGGCAACTGGATATATAGCGTTCTCTATTATATGGTTTACCTCTGATAAAATATTCTTTACAAGATCATTACTATTATGACTTAAAAACCAACTATAAGGTTGATTGAGATAACTTTCCATCAAACGTTTTCCAATACTGTATTCAAGCATTTTTACAAATCGTACTTGAATAAAGCTTGTACAAACTTTTACAACAAGTGAGATAACTAATATCAAGAAAACAAAAATACCTAGAAGAAAGAAAAAATGTTTATTGTTTTCAACTCCAAATATTTTTGAAACTTGAAATATTTTATTTAAAAAGACGTTGGTTTCAATAATAGTAGGATTTGTCAAAACTGCTATAAAAGGAAAGATGGACGCCACGCCAAGCGTCTCTACAAATGCCATTATCAACATCATAAGTAGCAACCAAATTAACTTCCGACGCTCATTAAAAGAAAGTAAAAATAAAATGTTTTTAAAATTTTTCATTAGACTTCAATATTTTATAATTCGGATTGGTTTTGCTAAATTATCCATTAAGGTTTTTTGAATTAAAATTAAAATTGTATCTTTTTTTTGTATTATAACAATTGAAAGGAATATTTATTCCATGTTATTTTAAACATATAAACCGAACTTATTTTCATTAAAAATGATTTTTTGATTAAAAAAAACCCCAGTTTAATAGCTGGGGTTTTAAAATAAAAATATTAATACCTTTAAAATCACTTAAAAATTTTTTTCAGTGCATAAATCAAGCCAATTGAGCTATTAGTACTGGTCAGCTACACGCATTACTGCGCTTCCACATCCAGCCTATCAACGTGGTGGTCTACCACGGCTCTATAGGAAGAACTAGTTTTG
>Ga0209709_10000385_pt1 | contig 41889 bp, 38 predicted proteins | sample ArcticOcean_MG_C_2_FD_187435 | JGI IMG/M metagenome (GOLD analysis project Ga0209709, IMG submission 187435) | Marine microbial communities from western Arctic Ocean - ArcticOcean_MG_CB4_136 (SPAdes) (version 2) | ecosystem: Environmental > Aquatic > Marine > Oceanic | place: Arctic Ocean... | reverse complement strand
TTTTAATTTCAACACTTGATTGAAAATAAAAAACGAAGTAAAAGCTAGTTAATTGAGTAGGGCCTGTAGCTCAGTTGGTTAGAGCAGTACACTCATAATTTCTTTTCTTACTTTAAACCAATTCACTCAACGAATAAGCTACCATTAACACGATTTTTTGCCAAGCATTTTAAGAATTTAATTTACCAATCACTTACCAATCATTTACCAATAGATCGAATGTTGTATCCCTATATTCAGTAGCAATGACAACGATTAACACAATATCGAGTCTAGGTTTTATTTTACATTTCGATTGTAAAAAAGAATCTATTTTACTTGGTTTTTAGAAACAACTTTCGCATTTAATTAATGGGAATAATGAAATAGTCAAAAAAAATATAAAAAAAACTATTCCGAAACTTTTATTAGAACTTGCTTTTAATTTCATAAATAATTCTTGATTAATTTATAAAGTAATTATTACTCCATATTTAATATATTAGTTTATTCAAATTATCAGCAATTTTTAAGGCAGAAAATGGTGTTAAGTGACAACAATCATCAAGAAATAAATCTTGTTCATTAAATGAATTTAACGTTTCAATTATATCAAAATATATAAAATTATTTTTATTATATAACTTAAGAGAATTATTTACTTTATTAATTAAATCTAATCTCTCGTTATTAATTTTATCTTCTAAATTACCTTTGTAAAAATTTAGAGGAGACACTATTGGTGTAAATATAACAATAGTGTCTTCATGAATATTTTTACCTAATCTTTCTAATTCACTTATAGTATACTTTATAAATTTTTTATCTGTATCAGAATTTCTTTCATAAATTGTATTTTTAGGTATTTCGAAAAATCTAATAATATGTATTTTTCTTAAAACTTTAAAAATACTTATTTCACCCCAGATTGGTAAACTTGTATATTTATAGAAAAAAATATCTTCTGAGAAGAGCTTCTGGTGATTTGACCAATTTAATGACTCATCCCATTTTTCTCCAAACATTAAATATAAGTCTAATGGATTAAAATTAGATATATAAATATAATTAATATTTTTCACATTTTTAAATTCTTCAATAAATTTATCCACGGATTGCTTAAAAGTATAAGATGGTACTGCTGCATTGATAACTGTAAATTTTTTATTTATTTTTTCAAAATTACCTGGAATACTATCTTCATAATTTACACCCCAGCCAAAAGGAACAGAGTCACCTAAAAATATTATTTTATTTGAATTATCATTTAAGTTATGGTTAAAGTTTTCTTTTTTAACCCTTAATCTGTTTATATCTGTAAATATTGATATACCTTCTTTTAACGAAACATTTTTTTTAAGATTTAAAGAATTATCATTAGTAATTTCAGTAAAATTGAATGTTAAAAAAGAATGATTAAAACTTTTAAAAATTTTAAACTTCAGAGCAACGGTTGTCATAAATTCTAATAATACTATACATATCAATGTGATTATAAAATATGTTGAAATTTTTCTCAAAACGGTTTTCATAAAAAAAAATTTTACTTAATGTTTGTGGTATTTTTTAATAAGTTATAAATCATTTTATATTATATGATGATGAATATTAATTATATTATTTTGCTAAAGAATATCTAAAATATTTAACATTTATGCAAGTATCGTGGGCGGAGCCATAAAAGGATAAAAGCACCAAGGCCGCCGAACCTTAATAAGCCGCCTCTTGACCGGGCTCCCAAAACTTTAGCTGTCATTATCAACAAGATTATTTGCATTATTCCTCTTTAAACCATATTTTTTCTCTTTTGGTTTAGACATATCTTTCAGGATATCTGGCAGCTGCAACTTGGCTGCTGCATAATCTTTTTGTGGATGATCTTCCATTCTAAAGATTTTCTTATAAACAGCGTTCTTTTCGGTCCTGTTTTTCTTCTTATTATACATAGACAATAATTTGACTGCATAAAAAGTTTTCATTCTTGTTGGATATAGGAATAGACAAAGCCCGGAAGATTTATCAAATCTCTTATCGGGAGCTTTTCCATTTACTTGGTATTGAATTCGATACAGAAGTTTATCTTTCGTAAATTCAAAACTCGTATCGGTTATTATTTCTCTTTTGCTATATGTTCGTTTCATTCTATTTCCTTTCTGTGAATGAAACGGTTTTAAGATAGAACTCTTAATCGTAGAAAAGAACAACCACTCGTGTTGATAGAAAAATCCCTTACCAATAGATTTACCAATAAATTCCAAAACATACGGAACACACAAGCAACATTAGTAAAACAAATGTTCTTGCCTAAATAACAAAGCCGTTGTAGAACCTTACTAATTGAGTAGGGCCTGTAGCTCAGTTGGTTAGAGCAGTACACTCATAATGTATTGGTCCCAGGTTCGAGTCCTGGCGGGCCCACCAATTAATTAATTATTTATAAATTTTCTTAAACTATTAAAAAGTGCATCAATCTCGCCATTATTAGTCTGAATAATGGAATTGAATTCTTCTTTTTGAGTTCTTGCTAAGCTTAAACCTTCTATAATCAAATCTCTGATTAAAAGATTTTGAGGATCTTTTGTATATACCCTCCAATCAATTTTAATTTCTGTTCTTTCTTTTGTCGGAACCAAAACACTTGAAACAATTGTATAGTTTTCATTTAATTTTTGAGAGTCATTAACTGAAACTTTAGGGTTAGTATATTCAGACAATCTATCCGAAAAAGTTTTTAAAAAATATTTTTCAAAAAGAACTAAGTACTCAGACTTTTCTTTGTCTGTCATTTTCTTTCTGTGTTTTCCAATAGTATAAAGTCCAATACCGTTTATATCAACGGTTTCTTTTGCAATATTTTTAAGTTTTCTTATTTTTTCTTCTTTTGTAAAAGATTCACTTAACGCGGTAGAAGCTCTATTCACAGTTGATTGTATAAAAATATTGGGCTCAATAGAAAATGATTTTCCAGTTAAAAGAAATAAAATTAGGGAGGTTAAAAAAAATTTAATTAATTTATTATTACAACCTAGGTTCATATCTAAGACTAATTTTTTATTTAGTTTCTATTTCTTCCCAATCACTATCATCAAGTGTGTTGGTAATTTTTTTAGAATTAGAGACTTTTTTTTGTCTATCTTGCAGATATAAACTTTTAACAGATGCATAAAAATCCATTGAATTATTTTCTAAGTTATCAAATGCGTCAATATTTTTTGCTCTAAAGTTTACGCCTGATGTTGCTCTTGATGCGTAATAGTCAAAATCAGTAAAGTGCTGTGTATTGTTTTTTACAGTAACATTATACCATGGGTCTCCACCCATAAAAGAAGCAAGTGAACCTACGGCATCCCTTACCGTTGATGGACCTAATACAGGAAGCACCACATAGCATCCCGCACCAACACCCCATGCACCTAAAGTTTGTCCATAATCTTCTTTGTCAATTCTTTCAAAACCTAATCTAGAGGCAGGATCCCATAACCCTAAAACTCCAACTGTACTATTAATTGCAAACCTCATAGAATTATTTCCAGCATTTCCTAAATTACCTTGTAAAAAATTATTTGGAACAGTGATTAGATTAGAAAGATTATTTAAAGCATTACTAGCACCGAGTTTAATTGGCATCGGTAATTTTCTATAGCCTTTTGCAGCAGGCTCGAAAATAATATTATCTAAGCCCTTGTTAAACGCAAATATTCCTCTATTTAACCCTTCAAAACAATCTTTAACAGGCTGGTTTTTTTTAGAGAGAGAATTTTCTCCGTCTGTACCAGCATTTGCATTAAATGCGAGCAAGATACTTAGTAGATATAATATTAAAATTTTTTTCATACACACACATATATATTATAGAAATTTATAAAGTAAATCAGTATTATTAAGTAAAAAGGCAAAAAAAAGTCTTAAATATGTCAGTAAATTTAACATTAAAATGTCAATGAATTTAGCATCAATTTATTCACCTAATTTTGGCTTAAAAAAAAGGAAAAAAAATCAAATAAAATTCATTATTTTTCATTATACAGGCATGAAAAGTGAAGAATCAGCAATTCGAAGACTTACAAGTTTACAATCTGGAGTTAGTAGTCATTATTTTATAAAAAAAAGTGGAGAAATAATTTTGATGGTACCAGATTTATACACGGCCTGGCATGCTGGCGTTTCTTCATGGAAGAATCATAATTCATTAAATACTAATTCGATTGGTATTGAAATATCAAACCCAGGCCATAAATTCGGATATGTTGATTTTACAAAAAGACAAATAAAAAGTTTAATAAAATTATCAAAATTTTTGATTCACAAATATAAAATTAAAAAAAATAATATACTAGGTCATTCTGATATTGCCCCTGATAGAAAAATGGACCCTGGAGAGAAATTCCCTTGGGAATTACTTTTTAAAAATAAAATTGGGTTTTGGCACCAATTAGATAAAGAAAAACTGAAAATATTAAGAGGAAACAAAATTTCAATTAAAAATAGTCATTTATGTAAAAAAAAATTAAAAAAATTAGGTTATACATCTTCAAGAAAAATTTTTAAAAATCATTCTAAATTTAGTAAATTTCTAATTAGAGCATTTCAGAGAAGGTTTAGACCAGCTTTAATTGATGGTCAAATAGATCAAGAATGCATGTTAATTATTAATAAATTAGCAAATAATAAAAATAATATTTAAATTTCTTGAAATTATAAAATTAAGTAATAACTTAAAGCTGCCAGATAAACGACTTATCGCTTTAAATTAGTTTTAAAGAGGAAAGTCCGGACTCTACAAAGACACAGTGCCAGGTAATTCCTGGCGGGGGAAACCCTAGGGACAGTGCCACAGAAAATAAACCGCCATAACATGGCAAGGGTGAAAAGGTGTGGTAAGAGCACACCGGTTCTATTGGTAACAATGAACGCTGGAAAACCCCACTGGGAGCAAGACTAAGTAGAGATGACATTGTTGAAAAACTAAAAGCCGTCTTTGGCTAGTCATCAGGGTTAGTCGCTTGAGCTTAAGAGTGATCTTGAGCCTAGAGAAATGATAGGTTTAAATGACAGAACCCGGCTTATAGTTTATCTGGCAATCTTATTAAAGTATTAAATTTTTTTAATTTTAAATGTTCACATTTTGATTCACCATTGAATCATTTCTGTTCTATTTTTTATCTTTAATTGGAATTAGCTTACTATTTTATTAATTGATTTCTAGGACAATATACCTATCGAATTATTAGTATAAATAGACCTAAATTACTCAAAATGAACATATTGACTATAAGTTAAAAAACCCATATTGTCCCATATATTCCCAAAAAAGGAATTTATGAAATATAATAAATATGTTTTTATCTACTTACGAGAACAGAATAGACAAAAAGGGAAGGGTGTCAGTGCCTGCTAACTTTAGATCTTATCTTTCTAATTTAGGTTACAATGGTGTTGTTTGTTATCCATCATTCAATAATCAATCAATTGAATCATGTTCACAAGACAGAATTGAAAAACTTTCTAATAGTATAGATTCACTTAATCCATTTGAAGAAAAAAGAGATTTTTTTGCAACATCAATTTTATCAGATAGTGTAAATTTACAATTTGATAGCGAAGGTCGAATTTCACTTTCACCAAAATTATTAAAACATGCAAAAATTAAAAATAGCATGTTATTTGTTGGTCAAGGTAAAACATTCCAAATATGGGAACCAACAGCATTTGAAAAATTTAGGGCAAGCGCAAGAAAAAAATCAAACATTCACAGAGCGAGCCTTAAATGGGAAAAACATTTTAATAACAATGAGGGGAAATAAATATGACAATTAATTTTAAAGCACCAGAGATAAAAGAGTTACAACCAAGATTATTAGTTTTAGGAGTTGGTGGAGCGGGTGGAAATGCAATTAACGAAATGATAGATAATGGATTGCAAGGAGTTGAATTTGTAGCGGTAAATACAGATGCACAAGATTTAAAACACAGTAAAGCTAAAGCAAAAATTCAAATTGGAATGAATTTAACAAAAGGTTTAGGAGCAGGTGCCAAACTTGATATTGGTCAAGCTTCAGCAGATGAATCTTTAAATGAAATTATAAACTGCTTGCAGGGTTCAAACATGGTTTTTATAGCCGCAGGAATGGGCGGTGGAACAGGAACTGGTGCAGCACATGTAATTGCAAGAGCTGCAAAAGAATTAAATATTTTAACAGTTGGTGTTGTAACGTTACCATTTTTGTATGAAGGTCCATCAAGAATGAGAAGAGCTCAACAGGGACTTGACGAGTTAAGAAAACATGTTGACACAATAATTGTAATACCTAATCAAAATTTATTTAAAGTAGCTAACGAACAAACTACTTTTAAAGAGTCTTTTAATCTTTCAAACAATGTTTTGATGCACGGAGTTCAAAGTGTAACTGACTTGATGGTTAGACCAGGTATAATTAATCTAGATTTTGCAGATGTAGAAACTGTAATGGCTTCAATGGGTAAAGCAATGATGGGTACTGGAGAGGCTGAGGGTGAAGGAAGAGCTATGAAAGCAGCTGAAATGGCGATCAGTAATCCTTTAATAGATGACTACACTCTTAAAGGAGCAAAAGGATTATTAGTAAATATTACTGGAGGTGAAGATCTTAAACTTTTTGAGGTTGATGAAGTTGTTAATAAAATAAGAGCAGAAGTGGATGTAGAGGCTGAAGTAATTATAGGTGCAATAACCGATCCAGCACTTGATGGTAAAATAAGAGTTTCAATTGTAGCAACATCTCTTGATGGACAACAACCAGAAGCAAAGTCCGTCATAAATATGGTTCACAGAATACAGAATAGGAATCCTGGTTATTCAGATTTCTCTAATGCAAGTTCTGCACAATCTTTTAATTTTTCAACAACAATGAATAGCCCAACCACAAGTGGAGCTAATGCTTTAAAACTTGAAAATGAAGTTGTTAATGAATCAATGACAGATTTATCATCTTCTGAAATTATCAGTGAAAATAATCAAAATATAATATCATCAGAAATAGAAAGTGTTATACAAGATCAATCACTGAGTAAATCCGCACCAGAGCAATCTTTTTCTGAAGAAATTAATGAGACAATCAGTGAAATAGAAGAGTCTTCTAATTCTAATGGTTTAGAAAACTTTGCAATTGAGGAAGAAACTCTAGGACTGTTTGATTCAGAAACTAATGATGATTTTAAAGACAATGTTCAAGAACTTTCCTCTTTAGACACGGAAGACGCAGGTAAAGAAAATAGTGAAGAAGATGATCTTGAAATACCAGCATTTTTAAGAAGACAAAAAAATTAATGGTCTTCAAAAAAATAAATGAATGCCACCATATCCCTGGAAAAAAAGAAACATTTTCCGGTACTGCTAAAAGAAATTATTAGCATTATTTCCCCTCAATATGGTGGCACTTTTATAGATTGTACATTTGGACAGGGTGGCTATAGCAAAAAGATCTTAGAATATGCAGATTCAAAAGTTATTGCTTTAGATAGAGATGTAGAAAGTTCTGAAAAAGCAAAAAAAATTCAAAATGAGTTTGAAGATAGATTTTTATTTAAAAATATAAAATTTAGTCAACTTGGTAATTTAAAATTAAAGAATGAAAATATAAAAAGTGTAATTTTTGATCTTGGCTATTCATATACACAAATAAAAGATTTTAAAAAAGGTCTTTCATTTAATTCGATCGGCGCACTTAACATGAGAATGGGTATTAATAATTTTTCAGCAAAAGATGTAATAAATAATCTAGAAGAAAAGGAACTTGAAAATATATTCAAATATTTTGGAGAAGAAAAAGAAAGTAAAAGAATTTCACATAATATTATAGAAGATAGAATAAAAAGAGAAATTACTACAGAAGAACTTGTAAGAATTATTGAGTCCTCAAAGAGAAAAAAAAATTATAAAACTCATAGTGCAACAAAAGTTTTTCAAGCATTAAGAATTTTTGTAAATAAGGAGATTACTGAACTAATATATGGATTGATCAATGCCGCAAAGATAGTTAAAAAAGATGGAATTATTGCAGTAGTAACATTTCATTCTTTAGAAGACAAAATAGTAAAGTATTTTTTTAAAAGTTTATCTGAAAATAAGAGTGTTTCAAGATATGCTCCAAAAGAAAAAGAAAAAGAAAATCTTTTTAAATTAATTAATAAAAAACCGATATTACCTTCAGCAAAAGAAATAAATCAAAACCCTCAATCCAGGTCGGCAAAATTAAGGTGTGTTATTAAAATGAAAGATTTTTATGATTTTAAAACAGACATCTTAGAGAAATTTGATTATTTGATTAAAGTTGAGAATTACTCAGAAAAATTATGAAAAAAATGTTATTAATTTTAAGTATTTTTTTGCTAATTGTAGTTACGGCTTTAATAAAAAATTCTACTAAAAAAATTGAAGATCAGATATTTGCAATAAACGAAAATATTAGAGTATTAAATGCTCACTTAGAGGATGTTTTATTAGAATATAACTACCTAAGTTCACCAAAAAAATTACTTCAGTACCAGTCTCAATATTTTGAAAATGATTTAATACAGATGAATATTGCTAATTTTAAAGTAATTTCTGAAAAAGGTAATCAAGTAATAATAAAAAATTTTACTCTAAACTCAGAAAATAATGATTGAAAAAGATAGTAGAAATATTGTTTTAGAAGAATATGAAAATGAGTTTTCATATAAGAAAAGTCAGTCAAATCTTAATATTGAATTTAATAGAATAGCATTTATTTTTTTTATTATTTTTACTATTTCTTTAATTTATTCAATACAATTAATCCATTTAGGATCACTACAATCAAATAATAAAACTGTAACCTCATCTCTTAAAAAAAAAAACTATAGAGCAGACATAGTAGATAATAATGGAAATTATTTAGCTAAAACTGTTAGTTCAATAGATATAGGTATTAATCCAGTAGAAGTTATAGATAAAAAAAAATTATTGATCAACTTACAGTTAATTTTTCCTAAAAAAAATTTTTCAAATATAAAAAAAAAACTTAATGGTAATAAATTTTTTTATTTTGAAAAAAAAATTACTGCTGAAAATTATGAAAAGATAATGAAGCTTGGAGATAAGTCTATTATACCAGAAGCAAAATTGACCAGAATATATCCACAAGAGAATTTGTTTAGCCATATTATTGGTCAAATAGATGATGATAATAATGGAATATCAGGCATAGAAAAGTCTTTTGATGAAAAACTAAAAAAGATGAATGAATCACTTCAGCTAACAGTTGATACAGATATTCAATTCTTAATAAGGGAAGAATTAATAAAATTTCAAACTATCTTTCAAAATATAGGAAGTGCCGCAATTCTTATGGATGTAAATAATGGTAATATTCTTTCAATGGTTTCTTTGCCTGATTTTAATCTAAATAAGAGAGAATCAATTAAAGATGTTAATTATATAAATAGAGCAACAAAAGGTGTTTATGAATTGGGATCAGTCTTCAAAACATTTACCATTGCAGCAGGATTAAATGAAGAAGTGATTAAACCTGACGAAGAATTTTTAGGATTAGAAAAAAAAATTTACTGTGATGGAAGACCCATAGGAGAATATGATAAAATCTCTCCAGATTTAACTGTTGAACAAATTTTAATACAATCCGGAAATATTGGCTCTGTTAGGATTGGACAAAGAGTAGGGAAAGAAAAACTTAAATTATTTTTAAACAATTTAGGAATTTTGAAAAAAATTGATTTTGATATTGAGGAAGTTGGCCAACCCATACCTTTTAGATGGGGAAAATGTAAGCTTGCAACAGTATCTTTTGGTCATGGCATAACAACCACACCATTACAATTAGCAAAGGGATATTCTATTGTGACAAATGGAGGTTACAATATTAAACCAACATTAATTAAGCAAAATCTAGAAAAGAAAAAAAAAAGTATTTTAAAAAAAGGAGTTTCTAAAAAAATGAATTTGATTTTAAGAAAAATTGTATCCACCGATGAAGGAACAGCAAAATTTGCAAATGTTTCAGGATACGAGGTTGGTGGAAAAACTGGTACTGCACAAAAATCGGTCAATGGTGTCTATTCAAAAAAAAAAGTTAATACTTTTGCTGCAGTTTTTCCAATGTCAAAACCTAAATTTGTTTTAATAGTTTTACTAGATGAACCGAAGGTAAATAAAGAGTATATTTATTATTATAGAGATGACAGACCTCCGTACAAAGGTAATTGGAGAAACACAGCAGGATGGACATCAGTTGAAGTTGCAGGCAAAATTATAGAAAAAATTGGGCCTATTTTAGCCACAAAGTATATAGAAATTAATTAACCTAATGTTAATCGGCAATTATTTTAAAAAAATTAATTCAAAATATAAAGACTATTACTTTTCTGGTATTAGCTTTAATAGTTTGAATTGCAAAAAAGGTAATATTTTTTTTGCAATAAAAGGTAACGAAAGTGATGGGAATCAATTCATTAAAAATGCAATTAAAAATGGTGCTAAAACAATTGTTTCAGACCAAAAATACCAAGGAATAAAAAATAATATTCTTTATATAAATTCTTCAAATGTTAGAAAATCATTAGCGGAAATTTCATTCAGCATTCATAGAGCTAAGCCTAAAAATTTAATTGCAGTGACAGGCACAAATGGAAAATCATCAATCGCAGATTTTTATTTTCAAATATTAAAGTTAAATAGAAAAAAAGTTGCTTCTATTGGAACCTTAGGAATTCAAACTATTTTTAATAAAACACCTGTTTCGAATACCACTTTGGATCCTATTAAATTAAGCACTTGTTTAAAAAAATTAAAAAAACAAAAAATAGATAACGTAATATTAGAAGCATCTAGTCATGGTCTTAAACAGAATAGATTAGATGGATTAGAATTTAGTACAGGAATTTTTACTAATTTATCACATGACCATTTAGATTATCACAAAAAATATAAAGATTATTTAAAATCAAAATTATATTTGTTTGAAAAATTACTTAAAAAAAATTCCAATATAATTACAGATAGTGAAATTTTAGAATATAAAAAAATTAAAAAAATAGCATTAAGGAAAAAATTAAATATAAGTACAATATCTAATTACAAGAGTAATTTAAGTTTAATCTCTCATCAATATTTAGAGGGTAAGCAAATAAGTGAAGTTAGATATAAGAATAAAATTTATAAATTTCAAACAAGTTTAGTAGGAAAAATACAAATAAAAAATATTTTGATGGCTATGCTAGCAGCAGAAAAAAGTGGGTTAAACTTTAAGCAAATAATAAATGTAATTGATAAGGTTAAACCAGTAAATGGAAGATTAGAAAAAATAGGAACTATAAAAAATGATTCTTTAGTATTACTAGATTATGCTCATACACCCGATGCTCTACAAACATGTTTACAAAACTTAAAAGAACAATTTAAAAATAAAAAGATTTCAATAGTTTTTGGTTGTGGAGGTAATAGAGATCAATTAAAGAGACCAATGATGGGCAAAATTGTAAATTATTATTGTAATAAGGTTTACCTAACTGATGATAATCCAAGAAATGAAAACCCAAAAAAAATAAGGTTAGCAATTAAAAAAAAGATTGGTAAATCAAAAGTTTATGAGATTGCAAATAGGTCGGAAGCAATTAAAAAAGCAATATTAGATTTAAAAACTAACAATATTTTGATTATAGCAGGTAAGGGGCATGAAAATAACCAAGACTATGGAAAAAATATAAGATTATTTTCTGATAAAAAAGAAATATTAAAAAATATAAAAATAAAAAATAAAAATTTATTTAGTGACATTAAATTAAATATTTTAAAAGAAACAAGTAATTCAAAAAATATTTCTTTAAAAACAAAAATCAAAAAAGCCTCAATCAATTCAAGAGAAATTAAAAAGAAAGATATTTTTTTTGCAATTAAAGGAAAAAATAGAGATGGGAATTTATTTGTAAAAGAAGCCTTTAAAAGAGGTGCATCCTTAGCAGTGGTTAATGGATCAAAAAAAAAGCCTAAAGAAATTAAAGTAAAAAATACTCTAAGATTTTTAACAGAGGTTTCTTCAATCTTAAGAGAAAATACTCTGAGTAAAATTATTGCAATTACGGGAAGCTGTGGAAAAACTTCATTAAAAGAATTAATTGGCAAAACTCTTAAAAAGATTAGTAAAGTCACGTATTCACCCAAATCATTTAATAATAAATTTGGGGTTCCTTTAAGCTTATTTAATTTAAATATAAGCGATGATTTTGGAATTTTTGAAATAGGGATGGATAAAAAGGGTGAAATAGGCACTTTATCAAAAATTATTAAACCTGATGTAGGAGTAATTACCAATATATCTTATGCCCATGCAAAAAATTTTAGAAATATAAAGCAAATCGCTCTAGCAAAATCTGAGATTATAAAAAATATCAAAGATGATGGAGCCATCGTTCTAAATGCTGATGATCAATTTTATAATTTTCATAGAAAGATAGCGTTAAAAAGAAAACTAAGAATTTATTCTTTTAGTACTAAGAAAAAAAACGCAAATATAAGATTAAATTCTATTAAAAAAGAAGGTAAAAAATATAAAGTCTTCATCAATATAGAAAATCAAAAAATGTACTTTTATACTTCTTCTAATTTTGAAAATGATATTAAAAATTTATTAGCAGCCTTAACAGTCATTGGAATTTTTAAAAGTATTAAAAAATTAAAAAAGAATATTTTTTATGACCACAAAAAGTTAGAAGGACGTGGTGATATTTCAAAAATAAAAATTAATAAGAAAAATATTTATTTAATTGATGAAAGTTATAATTCAAATCCTCTATCATTGAAATCTGCAATAAAAAATTTTGATGGTCTAAAAGTAAATGATTCTAAAAAACATTTAATTTTAGGAGATATGCTTGAGTTGGGTAGACACTCAAAAAAACTGCACTCAGGAATTGGTACAATTATAAACAAAACATCAATCGATTATGTTAATGTTATTGGTAAAAATATTGCTGAAACTTACAAAAATATTAATAAAAACAAAAAAGGTCTTATTTTGAAAAAAAACTCTCATATAATTCATTTGATAAAAAACAATATAAATAATAATGATTACCTAATGATAAAAGGATCAAATTCTACAGGGCTTAATAAATTAACTAATTCTTTAAAAACTGGAAAGATTAATGTTTTATAATTTAGTCTTAGATTTTGTAGATCAATATACATTTTTAAATGTTTTTAAATATCTTACGGTTAGAACTGGTTTGGCAATGTTTACATCCATGATAATAGTATTGTTAATAGGAACTCCATTCATTAACTTTTTTTCAACTAAAAAAATTTTAAATCCAATAAGAAATGATGGCCCAACTGACCATATTATAAAAAAAATAGGAACACCTACTATGGGTGGAGTATTAATTCTTATAGGTTTATTTTCAGGTATTCTTTTATGGGGTGACCTATCTAGTAGTTATATTTGGTTTCTACTTTTTATTGTTACTTCATTTGGGATATTAGGTGCTTATGATGATTATAAAAAAATTAAATATAAAAATTCATCAGGGATTTCATTTAGATTTAAAATTACTTGTCAAATTTTAATAGCAATTGTGGGTATACTTTTATTAAGTCATTTTTCCAAACATGAAGAATTGACTAATTTATATTTTCCTTTTTTTAAAAATTTAATAATAAATCTTGGTTGGTTTTTTATTCCATTTTCAGTTTTTATAATTGTTGGATCATCAAATGCAGTAAATTTAACAGACGGACTTGATGGATTAGCAACCGTTCCAGTTATATTAGTTGCTGCATGCTTTGCATTTATTAGTTATGTAACTGGCAATCTAGTTTTTTCAAATTACCTACAGATACCGCACATTCAGGGACTCGGTGAAGCATCTGTATTCTGTGGATCTATTATTGGAGCATGTTTGGGTTTTTTATGGTTTAACGCACCGCCAGCTAAAATTTTCATGGGTGATACAGGATCATTAGCTCTTGGTGGTTCATTAGGAGCGGTGGGTATAATTACTAAACATGAAATAGTTTTAGCTATTACAGGTGGGCTTTTTGTGCTCGAAGCAGTTTCAGTAATTGTTCAAGTTGTTTCTTACAAATTAACTGGAAAAAGGGTTTTTAAGATGGCACCAATTCATCATCATTTCGAAAAAAAAGGTTGGGCGGAGTCTACAGTAGTTGTAAGATTTTGGATTATTTCTATAATTCTAGCGATGATTGGTCTAGCAACATTAAAATTAAGATAATGCTAAAAGATGAAAATATTTTTTTTAAAAAAAAAATTTTAATTTATGGTCTTGGCAAGAGTGGTTTATCTACATATGAATGTTTGAATAAATATAGTGAAATTTTTTTATTTGATGATAAAAAAAAATTTATTAAAAATACCAATATAAAAAAAAAATTAATTAAACATAAAGACCTAATTAATAAGGTATTTGATTATATAATTATTAGTCCAGGAATTGATATTAACAGATGTATTATTAGCAATTATCTAAAAAAAAATTTAAAAAAGATTAATACAGATTTAGATATTTTTTATAGTCTGCATCAATCAAATAAAAACATCACCATTACAGGTACAAATGGAAAATCTACTACTGCTAAAATTTTACATGAAGTATTAAAAGATCAAAAATTTGATGTGCGTTTAGTTGGCAACATAGGAAATCCTATTTTACTTGAAAAAAATATTACAAAAAAAACAATTTATGTAATTGAAGCTTCCTCTTATCAGCTAGAATACAGCAAGTTGTTTAAGGCAGATTATGCAGTAATATTAAATATTACGCCAGATCATTTAGAAAGACATAAAACATTAAAAAATTATATAAAAGCAAAATTTAGATTATTAGATAATCAAACCAGTAAAGGATTAGCATTTTTAAATACAAAAAATTTATATATTAAAAAAGAAATAAAAAAACATAAAATTAATTCTAAATTAATTATAATTAATAAAGAAGTCGAATCAAAATTTATAGAAAAAATAAATAATCCGTATTTGGTAACAGAAGGTAATAAAGAAAATTTATCTTTTGTTATTGAGATAGCAAAAAAATTTAATATAAAAAAACGTGATTTATTTAAAACCTTAAAAAAATTTAATGGGCTAAAATATAGGCAACAAATAATTTATAAATCAAAAAACTTATCTATTATAAATGACTCAAAATCTACAAGCTATTCATCTTCAGTAAGTATGTTAAAATCACTCACTAATGTTTATTGGATAGTTGGAGGATCAGCAAAAAAAGGTGATAAATTTTTATTATCCAAAAATGATTGTAAAACTTTTAAAGCTTATATTTATGGAAAAGATAAAAATTTTTTTATTAAACAGCTAAAGAATGTTATGAGTTATCAATATTTTAAAAATTTGACATTACTACTTAGAAAAGTTTTTTTAGATATCAAAAAAGAAAAAATAAACAAACATAAGATTATTCTTTTTAGTCCTGCAGCAGCTTCTTTTGATAGTTTTAAAAACTTTGAAGAAAGAGGAAGATATTTTAATAGTCTTATAAAAAAAAAAATAAATGCTTAATGGTAATTTAATTTATAGGTCTTATTATGAATGGTGGAAAAATATTGATAAAACAATTTTTTTAATAATCGTAATTTTGTTTGCCCTAGGATTATTTTTTTCACTGGCATCAATATCATTAATTGCTTCTGACAAGTTAGATACTAATAGTTATTTTTTTTTCTTTAGGCATTTAATCTATGTATGTCTTGGAATATGTGTGATAATTTTTTTTTCATTTTTGAGTCAAAAAAATTTATTTAAAATTTCTATTTTATTATTTTTCGTTTTTTTATTTTTTTTAGCATTAGTACCTATTATTGGAGTTGAAATTAAAACAGCAAAACGTTGGTTAGACCTATTCTTTTTGCCCAGATTTCAACCCATAGAACTTCTTAAGCCTTTTATAACGGTTTTACTTGCAACAATTTTAAGTAGTAAGAAAAATTTTCATATTTATTATAAATATTTTTTAAGTTTTATTACTATTTTACCAATAGTACTTTTACTAATGATGCAACCTGATATTGGTCAAACTTTATTAATTTTTTTATCCTGGCTAACTTTAATTTTTATATCAGGTATTAGCTTAATAGTTTTTTTTAGTTTTTTTGGCGTTTCATTTGTTGCATTATTATATTTAATTTTTATTATTCCCAGATTTGAATACATTAGAAGTAGAATTCATTCTTTTTTTTATCCATCTACAGGAACACATACGGGTCAATCAGAAAAAGCTATAGATGCTATAACTAGTGGTGGTTTTTTTGGAAAAGGTATTGGAGAAGGAACATTAAAGAATAGAGTGCCAGAAGCACATACAGATTATATAGTCTCAGTAATTTCCGAAGAATTTGGAGTAGTTGTAATTATTTTATTATTAATAATTTTTTTAATATTTATCTATAATGTGTTTAAAAAAATATATTTAGAAAAAAATGAAAAAATAAAACTTGTTTTAGTAGGGTCAATTACTCTTATTTTAACTCAAACATTGATTCATTTAGGAGTTAATATAAGTCTATTTCCAACAACAGGTATGACACTGCCATATTTAAGCTATGGAGGATCTTCCATTATAGGAATTTCTATTTTATCAGGTATTATTTTAAATTTAACTAAGAGAAAAATTAATTAAGATGAGTAAAAATCTTTTAATTAGCACTGGTGGTTCCGGAGGGCATGTTGTGCCAGGAACAATATTCTACGATCATCTAAAAAAAGAATTTGAAGTCTGTATAACTTCTGACAAAAGAGGTACTCAATTTTTAAATAAAGAAAAATATAATGTAAAAATTATTAATACACCTAAATTATCAAACAATTTATTTTTACTATTATTTCAATTTTTTTTAATAATATATTTAATAGTTAAATCTTTCTTTTTTTTAAAAAAGAAAAAAATTGATATATTGGTTTCTACAGGAGGCTACATGTCTTTACCACTTTGTGTAGCATCTAAAATCCTTAATATTAAAATATTCTTATTTGAGCCAAATATGGTTTTGGGAAGAGCCAATAAATTATTTTTAAATTTTTGTGAAAAAATTTTTTGTTATTCTAATGAAATCAAAAACTTTCCAAGTAAATTTACTAGTAAAATTATATTAATTGATTCATTGTTAAGGAAAGAATTTTATTCAGCAAAATCCACTGAAAATATAAATAAAGTAATTAATTTATTAATAATAGGTGGTAGTCAAAGTACCAAATTATTTGATACTAAAGTTAAAAGTTCAGTCATTAAACTTTCAAAAGAATATAAATTAAAAGTTTTTCATCAAACGAATTTTAAAAACTATGAGAATTTAAGAAACTTTTATTACAACAATAATATTGAAAATGAATTATTTTATTTTAGAAACAATATTGCAGAATTTATGAATCAAACAAATGTATGTGTGACTAGAGCTGGGGCTTCAACTTTAGCTGAATTAACTTTTTTAAACATACCTTTTCTAGCAATTCCTTTGCCTTTAGCTAAAGATGACCATCAATTTCAAAATGCTTTATTTTATAAAAATATGAATTGTTGTTGGCTGCTAAAACAAAACGATTTAAAAGATGATGTGTTATTTGATAATTTGTCAAATATAATAAGAGATAACGAAGATTATCTGATTAAAAAGAAAAATATGAAAAAATTTAGTTATCATAATACTTGGAATAATATAAATCAAAAACTTATAAATACAATTAATGAAAATTGAACTAGCAAAAACTGAAATAATCCATTTTGTAGGTATCGGTGGTATCGGAATGAGTGGATTAGCTGTGATAATGAAAGGGATGGGATTTAAGATTCAGGGAAGTGATATTTTATTAAATAAAAATATCGAAAGATTAAAAAAGAAAAAGATTAAAATTATAATAGGACACCAAAAAAAAAATATCGAAAAAGCAACAATTATAGTAATTTCTTCAGCAATTAAAAAAAATAATCCTGAAATAATTTTAGCAAAAAAGAAATTACTACCAATCTATAAAAGAGGAGATATGTTGGGTCACATAGCCTCATTAACTAAAAACATTGTTATTGCTGGCTCACATGGGAAAACAACTACGACTTCTCTTGTGGCAAGTATTTTCTCAAAAACAAAACTAGATCCAACTATTATTAATGGTGGTGTATTAAATTCTTTAAATAATTCTGCAAGACTAGGAAAAAGTAATTGGAGTATCATAGAAGCAGATGAATCTGATGGAAGTTTTATAAAAGTTCCACCCACGTATTCGATTATAACAAACATTGATAGAGAACACATGGATTATCACAAATCTATTAAAAATTTAAAAAAATTATTTTTGAATTTCATTAAAAATGTTCCTTCATTCGGAAAGTCATTTATTTGCATGGATGATAAGATTAATAGTGAAATAATCAAAAAGATTGAAAATAAAAACTTTTATACATATGGTACAAATATTAAATCACAATTTAATATAAAAAATATTAATCAGTCAAAGTATTTTTCAGAATTTAATTTAGACATAAGACTGCCAGGAAAAAAAAAAATAATTATAAAAGGTATAAAAATTCCACTTCTTGGATTACACAACATTAGAAATGCAACAGCAGCAGCAGCAGTTGCAATAACAATTGGAATTTCTAAAAATATTATTAAAAAAGGTCTAAAAGAATTTAAAGGTGTTCAAAGAAGATTTAATAAAATATTTACATATAGAGAGACTGAATTCTACGATGATTATGCACATCACCCAACAGAAATTAAAGAACTTTTAAATGGAATTAAAGGAGCCTACAAAACAGAAGAAATTGTTTCTGTGTTTCAGCCGCATAGAATATCTAGGTTAAAAGACCTTAGAAAAGAATTTAGCTTATCATTTCAAAAGTCAGACAGTGTAATTTTATGTCCAGTATATTCAGCAGGTGAAAAGATAAAATTAGGATTTAATTATATAAATTTTGCAAAAGAAATAATAAAAAATTCAAATGTAAAAGTTTTTTTAGTAGAAGATCAGAAACAATTTACTCACTTCATAAAACAACATATTTATGGAAAAAAAATAGTTATAGGAATGGGGGCGGGGTCAATTTCAAATTGGATGAGAGACTTACCTAATCAAATATTATGAAAATAGAAAACTTTGAGAGTTTTAAAAAAAAAATTAAAAGCAAGTTACTTTTTAATTATGATTTAAAAAATACTAATTGGTTTAATATTGGAGGAAAAACTAAAGTATATTTTAAACCTGATAGCTTAAATGAATTAGTTCTTTTTTTAAAAGAATTTGGAAATACACAAAAAATTTTAATTTTAGGAGCAGGTTCAAACATTTTAATAAGTGACAATACATACGATGGAGTTGTTATTAAATTAGGAAAAAATTTTTCAAATATTTCATTATTGCCAAATAAAACAATAATAGCTGGTAGTGCAACAACTGACAAAAGATTATCAGATTTTGCAATGGAAAATGATATAGGTGGTTTAGAATTTTTATCTTGTATACCGGGCACAGTTGGTGGTGGTTTAAGAATAAACTCAGGATGTTTTGGAAAAGAATTTAAAGATATTTTGCTGTCAGTACAAGCAATTGATAAAAAAGGAAATATGAAAACAATACCATCATCTCAAATAAATTTTAGTTATAGAAAAAGTCCTTTAGATAAAGATTTAATTTTTTTGAGCGCTTCTTTCAAGGGTGAGTTTAAAGAAAAAATAGAAATTAATAAGTTAATTAAAAATTTAAAAGAAAAAAAAAATTTATCACAACCAACCAGCCTTAAAACTGGTGGTAGTACTTTTAAAAACCCAAAAGATCAAACAGATCAGAAAGTCTGGGAATTAATCAAAAAATCAGTACCAATAGAAAAAAAATTTGGTGATGCTGAAATTTCAAAAAAACATTACAATTTTTTTGTAAATAAAAACAGTGCGAGTTTTAAAGATATGAAAAATTTAATAGAATTTGTTAAAAAAAAAGTAAAAGTTAAAACAGGTATTAATCTGGAAACTGAAATAGTGATAATTAATTAAAGATGATAAAAAAAATTTTGATACTCGGAGGAGGAATTTCAAAAGAAAGATCTATAAGCATTCAAACTGCAAAAGCAGTTTTGAATGCATTAAAAAAAAAAAATTATAAAGCAATTATATGTGAACCAGATGGAAATTTAACAAATATAATAAAAAAATTTAAACCAGATGTAGTATTCAATGCTTTACATGGAAGGTTTGGTGAAGATGGATATATCCAGACCATTCTTGAGAATGAAAAAGTAAAATATACACATTCAGGTGTTCTGGCATCATCTATAGCGATGGACAAAGAAATTTCAAAAAAAATTTTTATAAAAAATAATATCCTTACACCCCAATATATGAAATATAATTTTGCTAACAATTCTTCACTTAATAAAAACTTGATTCTAAAAGTAGAAAAAAAATTAAATTTTCCTGTAGTGGTTAAACCTATAAATGAGGGCTCTAGTGTAGATGTTTATATTTGTAATAAAAAAAATTTTATTACAAATATTAAAAAATTATCTCACTATAAAAAAATATTAATAGAGACATTTATACCAGGAAGAGAAATACAAGTTTCAATAATGGGAAAAAAAAAATTAGGAGCAATAGAATTAAAGCCTAAGAGAAAATTCTATGATTATGAAGCGAAATATAATTCAAAAGCTAAAACAAAACATATAATCCCTGTGGAATTAAGTAAAACAAACCTAAACAAGATTATGAATATTGCCTTTAAAGCACATAATTTAATTGGATGCCAAGGTGTAACAAGGTCTGATTTTAAATTTAATAAAAATAAATTTTATTTATTAGAGATTAACACTCAACCCGGAATGACCAAACTTTCTTTGGTGCCAGAAATTGCAGAATATGCAGGAATAAGTTTTGCTGAATTAATTGAATGGATTATAAAAGATGCTTCAATTAAAAGGTAAAAAAATAAAATTATTTTTTTATATATTTATATTAATGCTATTAAGCACAATTAACATGAGTTTTAATAAAACTCAAAACTATTCAATTATATCTATAAAAAAAATAAATGTAGGTGGATTATCAGATTTAAATAATTTAAAAATTGAAAAATCTTTAAATTCATTATTGTTAAAGAATATATTTTTTGTAAAAAAAAAAAAAATAGCTGAAATTTTAGATATAAATAATTTAATAGAATCATTCCATATTAGAAAAGTTTATCCAGATATATTAAGTGTTAAAATCAATAAAGCAGATTTTCTAGCTATAGTGAATCAAGGAACAAATAAAATGATTATTGCCTCAAATGGAAAGTTAGTATCTCTGAATGATGTTGATTTTTTAACACGAAAATTACCTTTTGTATTTGGAAAAGTTAGTAATGAATATTTTATAAATTTTAAAAAAATAATTGATGATTCTAAATTTGATTATAAAGAGATTGAAGAATTTTATTTTCACCCAAGTAATAGAATTGATATAAAAACAAAAGATGGATTTTTAATAAAACTCCCATTTAAAAATTTATCCGAAGCATTAAGATTGGCCAGTTTAATTAAAAAAGATGATAAATTTAAAAATAATAAGATTCTTGATTTAAGAATAGCAAATCATATTATTACATCCAATGAATGATAAAAAATTTGATTTTTATATAGATTTAGGTTCATCAAAGATTAGAGCAGCTGCTTTTAATAAATTCGACAAAAATGAAAAAATTATAGTAGAAAAAAATAATATTTTATCATTAAAAAAAAAGCAGTTAAATTTTTTTGAAACAGAAAAAGTTATTGAAGATATTGTTTATGAGTTAGAAAAAAAAACCAAAATCTACATGAATAAAATTAGTTTAATGCTAGATACTTCAGATTCCTTATCAATTAGTTTATCAATATCCAAAAAAAACGATGGAAAATTAATCAAAGAAAAAGACATCCAATATTTAATTCAAGATGCCAAACAACAAATTTTAAAATTTTACCCAGATCAAAATATTATCCATATTATTATTAAGAATTATAAAATTAATAATAAAGATTATGATTATTTATTAGATAATATTAAATGTAAAATTATTTCAATTGAGCTTTTTTTTATCTGTTTTCCAAAAATACTAATTAAAAATTTAGAAAATTTATTTCAAAAAAAACAAATATCAATTAATAAATTTTTATGCTCTAGCTATACAAAATCTTTACATTACAAAGAACAATTTCCAACCTTTGAAAAGATTGCTTTTATAGATATAGGATATGAAAAAACTTCAATAGTAATTTATGAAAAAGATAAATTAAAAGCTTTTAAAGTACTTTCTATAGGCGGTAATCATATAACAAAAGATATTTCAAATGTTTTAAATTTAGATATGGAAAAATCTGAAATGATAAAAAATAACCTAAATAAAGACATTCTTTTCTCTGAAAACAATGGGTCTGATAAAATATTTCAATCAGATTTTTTAGTTCAATCTAATAAAAAAAATGTATCTCCAGAATTAATAAAAAAAATAATCTTTGCAAGAATTGATGAAATTTTAAAATTAAGCTTTAAAACAATCAAATCTTATGAAAATTTAAATGATATTAATAGATTAAAAGTTGTATTAACAGGAAATGGATCTAAAATTTTAGATAGTAATTTTATTCACATAAAAGAAACAGTTCCGCTTTTTGAAGAAATAGATTTTTTGATTGAGTCGGGGTTAAACATCTGCGAATCAGGACTTAAATTAAGCAAGGGTCTTAATAAACACGAGGTTTTAATGGTTCCAAAAAAAATAGTAACTAAAGGGTTTTTTGAAAAATTATTTCGCTTTTTTAACTAAAAATTTGTATTTTCCCGTAACATTAGTTGTTTTTTAAAAGATTTAAAACATCATTATAAGATTTGTGTGTCTGCTCTAAATCAAAAAACATTAAAAAAAACAATAATAATTGAAGGTGTAGGTCTTCATAGTGGTGAAGTGGCAAAAATGAAAATCCATCCCGCAGAACCAAATAGCGGAATTATATTTAAAAGAAGTGACCTTAGTAAGAATAATTATATTATACCTGATATATTCAATGTAAGTAATACAACTCTTTGCACAAAGGTCTCAAATGAATTTGGAGCAAGTGTTTCAACTATTGAGCATTTAATGGGTGCTTTATTTGGAAAAGGGATTGATAATGCTCTAATAGAAATTGACTGTGAAGAAGTTCCAATTCTGGATGGATCAGCGAAAATATTTGTTGATAAAATTGATTCGACAGGGCTTGAAGTAAGCAACTCACCAATTAAGATTATTAAAATAGAAAAAAAAGTTTCTTTCAATGACGGATCAAAATTTATTTCTATTGAGCCTAATAAGATTAGCTTAGATATAGATTTTGAAATTAAATATGATAATTCATTAATTGGAAATCAAAGAAATATAATTAATGTATATGAGTCTGATTTAACAGATATTTATAACTCAAGAACCTTTTGTTTATATGAAGATATTGAAAAATTAAAAAAAATGAATCTTGGAAAAGGTGGAAGCTTAGAAAATGCGATAGTTGTTAAGGACAATGATGTATTAAATGAGGGTGGACTAAGAAATAAAAAAGAATTTGTAAATCATAAAATTTTAGATTGTATTGGTGATCTTTATTTGTCAGGTTTTAAAATTATAGCTAAAATTGTATGTTCACAGGGAGGACATAGACTTACTAACCAGTTATTAAGAAAAGCATTTAATGATAAAAGCAATTTTTCGATAATAGAAATTAAAGAAAAAAACATCCCACACACATTTATCAATCGAAATATCTTAAAATCGATAGCATAAAAGTTTACAGTTTCAGTAAATATCTGTTAAATACTCTAAATGAATAATTTTCTTAAAATTATATTTATTATTGTTTGTATTTCTTTAAGCTCATGCTCAAAAAAGGAAAAGGTTCATATTATTAAAAAAGAGAGTTTGGAGTTACAAATGGTTGATGCATACAAAGAGGCCCTTAAAGCTTTCAACGATCAAGATATTTTATATGCTGCTAAAAGATTTAATGAAGCTGAAATATTATATCCACAATCAATTTGGGCACCCAAAGCTGCATTAATGGCTGCATACTCTTACTATTCACAAAATTATTTTGGTGATGCAATTTATGAATTAGAAAGGTTTATAAAAACATACCCATATAATTCAAGAATGGACTATGCACACTTTCTTTTAGCTATGTGTTATTATGAAAGTATTGTTGATGAAAAGAAGGATTTAATGCCTCTTTTAAAAGCACAAAAAAAATTTAAATTTATAGTAAAAGAATACCCGGAAACAGATTTTGCACTAGATTCTCAATTCAAGTTAGATTTAATCCTTGATATTTTGGCTTCAAAAGAAATGTACATAGGAAAACATTACATGAAAAAAGAAAAGTGGGTAGCGGCAATCAATAGATTCAAAACTATTGAAGAGGAATATGACAAAACTATTTATGTTGAAGAAGCATTACATAGACTTGTAGAAATATATTATAAAATAGGTTTAGTGGAAGAATCAAAAAAATATGCTGCTTTATTGGGATATAACTATTTAAGTAGTGATTGGTATGAGCAGTCATATCGTGTTTTTAACAAAAATTATTCAATCCAAACTTCCAAAATAAATAAAAAGGGAAATTTTATTACCAGAAAATTTAAAGCTCTCATTGATTAATACATGGCAATTGACTTAATTAAAAAAGATTATTTAAGAAAAATTAAATTAATTAAAAAATATAACCAGCTCTACTACGATAAAAATGAATCAGGCATAAGCGATTTTGATTTTGATAAAATTAAAAAAGAAGTAATTGATTTAGAGAACAAATATAGTTTTTTAAAAAATAAATATTCACCATCAAAAGTAGTAGGCTTTAAGCCATCAAAAAACTTTCAAAAAGTAAAACATGGAATACCTATGCTTTCATTAGGAAATGCTTTTAATGAAGATGATTTAATTAGTTTTGAAAAAAAAATATTTAATTTTTTGAGTTTAACAAATACAGATAGAACTATTGAGTATAGTGCAGAACCCAAAATAGATGGTATATCCGCTTCCTTAATATATGAAGGTGGTAAATTTGTGAAAGGGTTATCTAGAGGAGATGGAAAAGAGGGAGAAGATATTACTGAAAATTTAAAAACAATAAAAGACATTCCAAAAATAATAAATATAAAAAACTTTCCAACTGAAATTGATATTCGTGGGGAGGTATTCATTCAAAACAATGATTTTAAAAAAATTAATGAAAAATTTGCTAATCCAAGAAATGCAGCATCTGGCTCTTTAAGACAAAAAGATTCAAAAATTACAAGTAAAATTCCATTAAAGTTTATTGCGTATACTTATGGATACGAAAAGGGAATGAAAATAAAAACCCAATGTGAATTTTTAACAAATCTTAAGTTATGGGGTTTTAAAACAAATCCTTTTAACAAAAAAATTAAAGGAATTAAAAATTTAATTTTAAATCATAAAAGAATAGAAGAAAAAAGGAATGAAATCGAATTTGATATTGACGGAATTGTTTATAAGGTAAATAATTTTGATTTGCAAAAAAGATTAGGTTTTGCCGCAAACGCTCCTCGATGGGCTGTTGCACATAAATTTTCAGCAAATAGTTCTATCTCTGAAATTTTAAGTATTGAAATTCAAGTAGGAAGAACTGGAGCACTTACACCTGTGGCGAAAATTAAACCTGTGAAGATAGGCGGAGTTATAGTTTCTAATGCAACACTTCATAATGAGGATGAAATAAATAGGAAAGATATAAGAGAAGGAGATGTAGTGACAGTAGAAAGAGCAGGAGATGTAATTCCTCATGTTGTCTCAGTAGATTTGAATAAGAGAAAAAAAGACTCAAAAAAATTTATATTTCCAAAACAATGCCCATCTTGTGGAAGTAAAACTGTCAAAGATTTTAATGAAATAACAAAAAAACAAGATGCTGTAAGAAGGTGTGTGAGTGAAGGATATGAATGTAAGAAAATTGCAATTGAAAAAATAAAACATTTTGTATCAAAAGAAGCATTTAATATAGATGGATTCGGCAAAAAAATTGTTGAAAATTTTTGGTATCTTAATTTAATAAAATTTCCACAGGATATTTTTAATTTAGATTATAAAAAAATTAAAGATTTAGAGGGTTGGGGAGACTTATCAGTATCAAATTTAAGATATTCTATTGAAGATAAAAAAAAAATTTCTCTTGAGCGGTTCATATATTCTCTTGGAATTAGACATATCGGGCAAGAAAATGCTAAGCTTTTAGCTAGACATTTAAAATCCCCAGAAAAATTTTTTGATTTATCTGCTAACAAATATATTAATGAACTATTAAATATTGATGGAATTGGTGAAACACAAATAAAATCTATCAATAGTTTTTTTTTTAATAAAACAAATATAAAAGTTTTAAATGAACTTAAAAATTTACTTATAATAGTAAAAGTTTCTCAACCAAATAAGAATGGATTATTAAAAAATAAAACATTTATGTTAACTGGAAAATTAAATGGGATAAGTAGGGCTGAAGCAAAATCTTTAATAGAAAAAAATGCAGGAAAAATAATTAATAACGTTAATAAAAAACTAAATTATTTAATTATTGGAGACAAACCTACTTTAAAAAAAATCAAAAATGCAAAAGAATTAAATATCAATATTATATCTCAAGAAGAATGGATGAATATGTTAGATAAGACTAGCTAACCAACTTCTCTCTTTTTTATTTAAAAATTTATAATATTTGGAGTAAATATTTAAATGGTAATTAAATAAATAATTTCTCTCACTTTTACTAAGAAGATTATAATTTATTAAGTCTGTTTCTATAGGAGCTAAGGTTAAATTTTCAAATTTTAAATTTTTTTTGTTTTTTTTTATATAAAGTAAATTTTCTATTCTAATGCCATAATGTCCTTTTTTATAATATCCAGGTTCGTTACTTAAAATCATTCCTTCACTAAGTTTAATAGAGTTATATTTTGATATAGATTGAGGACCTTCATGTACATTTAAAAAGAAACCAACACCATGCCCTGTTCCATGAGCATAATCTAATCCATTTTTAACTAAAAACTTTCTAGCACGTAAATCAATTTTTTTTCCAGTATATATTTTATTTAAATCTGTTTGTGCTACAGCAATATGACCTTTTAACACATTGGTAAAAATATTTTTAATGGATTTTTTTTGCTTAGAAAAGCAAATAGTTCTTGTTACATCCGTTGTACCAAAGTTATATTGTCCACCAGAATCACATAAAAAAATATCATTTTTTTTTATAATTTTATTAGATTTTTTACTTACTCTATAATGTATTATGGCTCCATTCGATCCTGTGCCAGCTATAGTATCAAAACTTGGAAATAAATAATCTTTATTAAGTCTTCTAAACTTTTCTAATTTATTTTTAGCTTCAATTTCTGTTATTTTTTTTTTATTAACATTTTTAATCCAGTAAATAAATCTAGTTAATGCAAGACCATCTTTAATATGAGTATCGATAGTATGTTTAATTTCTGATTTATTTTTAATAGATTTCATTAAGTAGCATGGATCAATTCTAAGCTTGATTCCAAATGTTTTTTTTATGATAGATTCATTAGACAAAGAACAAGATATATTGTCGATACAAAAATTTTTACCTTTTAATTTATGAATTATTTTTGAAAAATCTTTATAATTACTGAAAATTAAATTTTTATATTGCTTACTTTTTTTTATTTGACTAATTTTTTTAGGACAAGAAAAAAAATATATTTTTTTTTTATTTGTTAAAATAATTTTACAGTTTGGTATAGGGCTATTTGGACCATCTTTTCCTCTTAAATTTAATAACCATGCAACATTTTCTGGTGAACTTATAAAAATATTTTCAATATTATTTAATTTGATTTTTTTTATTACTCTACTTATTTTAGAATTAATACTTTCTCCTGTAATTTTTTTATCTAACCCATAAAATAAATTAACAAATTTTTTGTCTTTTTCTCTGTAAACCTTATCAACTAAATTTTTCTCAATAGGCAACAAATTAAAAGTATTATTAAAATTTATTTTTATTAACGAACTTGTAAATAGCTGTGGATCAAATCCTAATAGTAGTTTTTTTTTATATTTTTTTAAGGTATCTTTTATTGAAAATTTTGGTATTTCAATTACTCTAAAATATTTGCCACATTGAATTTGTGCTTGAAGAGTGTATCTACCATCTACAAATATAAAATTTTCTTTTTTTAGTATTAAAGCAAATCCTGCGGAGCCATCGAAATTAGAAATTACTTTTAAACGATCTGGAGATGCAAATTCAGAAAAATAAGCATCATTCTTTGGAATAATATATCCATCTAAATTATAAATACTTATTAATTTCTTAAGTTTTAAAATTCTTTTTTTTATCATTTAATTCTTTTTTGATATCTAATCCAACCAGGACTTCTTGTACCTTCTTCTATTTCAAAGTCTTGATTAAATTCAAAATCTTCATCATTATTTTCTTTTTCATCAAAAAAACTATTCTTTTCAATGTTTTTTTCTGGAAGTTCTTCAATGAACCTTGAGGCCATACTATCTATCCAGTTCCCTTGGTAAAATCTATTCATTGCAAATGATATTAAAGCTTTTTTCTTTGCTCTTGTAATTCCTACATACGCTAGCCTACGTTCTTCTTCTAATCCACTTTGCCCTTTTTCTTCGATAGATTTTTGATGAGGAAATAAACCTTCTTCCCAACCAGGTAAAAAAACAACATCGAATTCCAATCCTTTTGATCCATGCATAGTCATCAGATTAACTTTTTCGCCATCCCAATCCTGATCAATTGAAGTTGCTAATGCCACATGTTCTAAAAAATTATCTAAATTATCAAAGTCTTTCATGGCGCTTAAAAGTTCTTTGATATTTTCTAATCTATTTTCATTTTCTAAATCTTTTTTATTTTTAAGCATAGAAGAATATCCAGACTCATCTAAAATGATTTGTAGTAATTTAACATGTTTAATTTTTTTAACTTTTAAATCATTTCTCCATTTCTGCATAAAAATTAAAAAAGAATTAAGACCTATTTTAGTTTTAGGTTTTATTAAATTTAGTTCGATGAGTTTTCTTGAGGCAGATTCTAAATTAGTAGAATTGTTTTTAGCAAATTCATGAATTTGTTTTATTGTAGTATCCCCAATTGATCTTTTTGGATTATTAACTATACGATCAAAAGCCAAATCATCTTTTTCTTGATTAATTAATCTTAAATATGCAACACAATCTTTTATTTCTGCTCTTTCGTAGAATTTTGTTCCTCCAAGTATTCTATATGGTAGTCCAATTTTGAGAAATCGTTCTTCAAATTCTCTAGTTTGAAATATTGCTCTAACTAAAATAGCAATATTATTGAATGAATATTTTTTTTTTAATTTTTTTTCAATTTCATCAGCAACACCGATAGCTTCATCTTTTCCATTTTTAAAACAATTTAAATTTATTAAATCGCCTTCATCCATAGTAGTTTCCAAGGTTTTACCTACTCTGTTTTGATTATTTGCAATTAGTGTTGATGCAACAGAGAGAATATTTTGAGAAGACCTATAATTTTTTTCTAATCTAATTATCTTTGAGTTTTTATATACTTGATCAAATTCTAAAAAATTTTTTATTTCAGCTCCTCGCCAACTGTAAATAGATTGGTCATCATCACCAACACAACAAATATTATTATGTTTATTTGCTAAAAGATTTAGCCATTTACTTTGAATAAAGTTTGTATCTTGATATTCATCAACTAAAATATATTTAAAATTATTTGAGTAAAGCTCCCTTATGTCTAAATTTTTTTCTAATATTTTAACACAATGCAATATTAAATCACCAAAATCGCAAGCATTAAGATCTAATAGTTTTTGTTGATAAATTTTATAAAGAGGTAAAATAGTTTTTTCATAAATATCTTTTTTACTTATGAGTACTTCATCTGGGTAAAATCCTTTATTTTTCCATCTATCAATTATTGAAAGTGTATATTTTGGTGCCAATTGTTTTATGTCGATATTTTCTGCCTTACATATATTTTTGATTAATCTTACTTGGTCATCAGCGTCTATAATTGTAAAATTAGAACTTAATCCTGCAGCAGAAGCATGTTTTCTTAGTAACTTTGCACATATAGAATGAAATGTTCCAAGCCAATTTAATCCAACAGCTTCAGCTTTAAGAATAGAACTAATACGATTTTGCATTTCTCTTGCAGCTTTGTTTGTAAACGTGACAGATAAAATTTGGTTTGGATAAGCTTTTTTTTCATTAATAATATGAGCAATTCTTGAAGTTAAAACTTTTGTTTTGCCTGATCCAGCACCAGCCACTATTAATAAAGGTCCATCAATGCATAAAACCGCTTCTTTTTGTGCATTATTTAGTTTTTTTAAATATTCAGAGTTTATCATTTACTAATTTATCATTATAAAGCAATTAATTTTCTCATGAAAAACATAAAATTACAAAATACTTTTTTTAAAAAAATTGCTGAATACAACAATTACCTAATTAATAAATTTAACCAAATTAAAGTTTTAAAAAATAAATTTAATAAAATTATTTATCTTAAAAATAAATTTAATCAAATTAGCAATTTTAATAAATTTTTAATATTTTTTATCAGCATATTATTTTTATATTTATTTTATGTATCCACTCCAAGTTTATACGATTATCAAAGATTACAAAATCAATTAAAAACGCATTTGTTAAATGATTATAATTTAAATATTAATATTTCAAATAAAATACAATATAAAATCTTACCATCTCCACATTTTGAGGTTAAAGAATCAACAATATATAGAGATACAGAGTTAGATGAAAATAAATTAGCAGAGGTAGATTACCTAAAAATCTTTGTTTCTATTGCCAATATTCACAATCAAGACAAACTACAATTAAAGAATATAGAAATTAAGGAATCAATTTTTTTTTTAGATAAAGATAATCAAAAATTTATGTTTAATTATTTTAAAGATAAAAATACTGATAAAAAAATATCCATTAAAAAAAGTAAGTTTTTTTTAATGGATAAAGATGAAGTTATTTCAATTTTTCCAATAAACGATATGAATTTTAAATATAATGAAAAAAAGTTTATTAATGAAGTTATAATAAATGGAAAAGCTTTTAATTCATATTTTAACTTAGATATTAAAAAATCTTTTTTTGGAGATGAAGACTTAAATTTTATTCTAAAATTTCCACAAATTAATTTATCAGTTATGGGCAGAATATTACCTCAAAAAAATAATAAAGATAAATATAAAATATTTAATAAAGTTAATTTTCTTGGATCTGAAATTAAATCTGAATTTGATATTGAAAAAAATTATTTAACTTTTAAATCTATAAAATCGAAAATTTTTAATAACCATATAGATTTTAATGGTATTGTAAAATTTCAACCATTTTATACAACAAGTAATATAATTTTAGATCAGCTTAATCTAATTAAAATATTGAATAATCATGGCATACTTCCTAGATTCCAAGAAAGAAAAAAATTAATTCATAAAAACTTTAATTCTAAAATTACAATAGATGTAAAAAAATTTTCAAAAGCCAATATATTTGATAGTGCTATTTTTTCTATCAAAACTAAAAATGGTTTAATAAAATTTGCTGATTCAGTATTTAGCGCAAAAAAATGGGGTTCTTTAAAAATTCTTAGTAGTGATTTATATATTAATAAGAATAGAATTTTTTTAAATTCACAAATTCTAATTGATGTTCAGAATCAAAAAAAGTTTTATAGTATTTTTCAAATACCAAAAATATATAAAAAAGATATAAAAAAAATTAATCTTAGTTTTGTAACTAATCTTACATCAGGCACAACTAAAATTACAGACTTTCAAATAAATAATATTATTTCAAATAGTTTAACTGAAAAGATAAACAAGGTAATAAATAATAATAATAATAATTTTAATATTAATAAAAACTTTAATAACTGGATTATCCTTAAGAAATTTCTTAATATTGTTATTTTAGAAGTTAATCAGGAGTAATCATTTTTTGCGGATCAACTATTTTGTCATATTCCTTTTCTTTAATAAGGCCTGTTTTTAAAGTTTCAAATTTAAGAGTTGTATCATTTTTTAAAGCTGTTTTTGCAATTTTGGCAGCCTTATCATAACCAATATGTGGGGCTAGAGCTGTAACCAACATTAGCGAATTATTCAAATGTTCTTTAATTCTTTTTTTATTAGCTACAATTCCTTTAATACAATATTGAGAAAAATTTTTTGTACTATCAGCTATCAAGTCAATTGATTGTAAAACATTATGTGCAATCATCGGCTTAAATACATTTAGTTCAAAATGACCATGTGAACCAGCCAAAGTAATACCTGTGTGATTTCCAATTACTTGTGCACAAACCATAGTTACCGCTTCACACTGCGTTGGATTAACTTTTCCTGGCATTATAGATGAACCAGGTTCATTTTCTGGAAGCACTAATTCTCCATAGCCAGCTCTAGGACCCGATCCAAGAAATCTAATGTCATTAGAAATTTTCATTAATGTAACCGCACAAGTATTTAAAGTTCCTGAAAAATTAACAATTGAGTCATGAGCAGCTAGTTCTGCAAATTTATTTTGAGCAGGCTTGAAAGGAATTTTAGTATATTTTGTAATTTCTTTAATAATTTTTTTATCAAAACCTTTTTTTGAATTAATTCCAGTCCCAACTGCAGTCCCTCCTTGAGCAAGATAGTATATTTCTTTAAGCGCATACTCAATTCTTTTAATACATTTTTTTAATTGAACTTGATAACCTGAAAACTCTTGACCCAAAGATAATGGTGTAGCGTCTTGTAAGTGTGTTCTTCCAATTTTAATAATTTTGTTAAATTCTTTGGATTTTTTTTTTAATTCTTTTTCTAAAATTTTTAAACTTGGTAAAAGTTTTTTAATTGTTTCTTGAGCTACAGATATGTGCATTGCAGTTGGAAAAACATCGTTTGTAGATTGAGATTTATTTACATGATCATTTGGATGAACTGGTTTTTTTGTACCTTTTTTTCCACCCATTATTTCGATTGCTCTATTAGCAATAACTTCATTAACATTCATATTGGTTTGAGTGCCAGAACCAGTTTGCCAAACTTTTAATGGAAAGTTTTCATCCAGGTTTCCTTTTATAATTTCTTCAGATGCTTTTATTATAGATTTAGTTATTTTTTTTTCTATTTGCTTTTCTTTTTCATGGACAATTGCAGCAGATCTTTTAATAATAGCTATAGATTTTATTATTGAAATGTTAACTAAAATTTTTCCTATATCAAAAAATTTATTTGATCTTTCAGTAGAAGCTCCCCAATATTTATCCGAAGGTACATTTACACCACCTATACCGTCAAATTCTTTTCTTAATTTCATTGATTAATATATAAAAATTAATTTAATATAATTATATAACAAACATTATAAATCTTACAGGAGTAAAATGACAAATTTTAAAAAAGTCAAAAATTTTATGGAAACATTTGGTCAAGATGTTAAAAATAAGCCCTCTTTTAGCACGAATAAGATTAACAAACTCAGATATGACTTAATCAAAGAAGAATTAGACGAGCTTAGAGTTGCTCTAGATAATAAAGATTTTTTAGAGGTTGCGGATGCGCTTACAGATATTCTCTATGTGACCTATGGTGCGGGACATGCTTTTGGTATTGATCTTGATAAGTGCTTTCAAGAGGTTCAAAGCTCAAATATGAGTAAGTTAGATGAAAACGGTAAACCAATTTATAATGAAGATGGAAAGGTTATGAAGGGTCCAGGATATTTTAAACCTGACTTAAAAAAAATTCTAAATCTAGGTTAAGTTCATTAATTATAAATTAAATATCTTCTAACAGTAACTAGAATTAATATCCATTTTAAGATATTGATAATTTGTGAAAATAAATTACCGTCCAGAAATTGATGGGTTGAGAGCTATAGCCGTAAGTGCAGTAATTTTCTATCATGCTCAATTAAACATTTTTGGTAAAAATTTTTTTGAAGGTGGATTTATTGGTGTTGACATTTTTTTTGTTATTTCTGGTTACTTAATAACTTCTTTAATTCTCAAAGAATTAGAAAATACTGGAAAATTTTCGTTTAGTTATTTTTATGAGAGAAGAGCAAGGAGAATACTACCGGCACTCATTGTGGTAATTCTTGCATCATTGCCTGCCGCGTGGTTATTTCTAGTTCCAGGAAATTTTATAGAGTTTGCTAAATCCATTTTATATTCTTTAGGATTTAGTTCTAATTTTTACTTTCATTACTCTGGACTTCAATATGGTACAGAAGATGGATTACTTAAACCATTACTTCATACATGGTCACTGTCTGTCGAAGAACAGTATTACATATTATTTCCAGTTATTTTGCTCATTATATTCAAATTCTTTAGAAAATATCTTTTAGGTTTTTTAATTTTTGGGTTTTTTACAAGTCTTTTAATGGCAGAGTGGGGTTCTAAGAATTATCCAGCTGCAACCTTTTACTTTTTACACACAAGAATGTGGGAACTTATATCTGGATCACTGCTAGCTTACTTTGAGATATTTAAAAAAGGACGTTTAAATAATTCAGTTTTAAATTCAATACTGCTAAATAATTCAGTTTTAAATTCAATACTGCCAGCTGTTGGAATAATTTTGATTATGCATTCTATCATTTTTTATAATGATAAAATTTTTCATCCATCTTTTTTTACTCTTTCACCAGTAATAGGAGTGAGTCTTATTATTTTGTATTCTAGAAAAAATGAAATAATTACTAAAATCTTATCTTCCAAAATATTTGTTGGAGTAGGATTAATTTCCTACTCTATGTATCTATGGCACTATCCAATATTTGCCTTCGCCAGAATTAAAAGCAATATACCCTCTCAATATGATAAGTTAGAGTGGATAATCTTAACAGTATTTTTGTCAACACTAAGTTATTTTTTTATAGAAAAATTTTTTAGGAATAAAAAAACTAAGTTTTTTAAGATTTTATTTATATTCTTGATTTCGATAATAATTATATTTTCTAGTTTATTATTATTTTATAAAAACTCAAATTCATTTGAATTAACAAAAAAAATAAGAAGAAGTATTGATGACAAAAAAATTTTTTTAGAGAACGATCATTATAAGTTTAGAAAAAGTTATTCTCCGAAAAATTTTTATAATATTGCTAAAAATAAAAAGAAAGTTTTAATAATCGGTAATTCTGGTGGAGAAGATTTTTTTAAAATTTTTTATTTAAATAAAGAATTATTCAAAAACTACGATTTTGAATTAATTTCTTCAAAAATACGGAAACGTAATAGCGTTTACCAGGTTAAATGTTTAGAACAGTTAATTAGACAAAGTATCACCAAATGTGAAAATTTTGAATTCACAACTAATATTTTGGACCAATTTGAAAAATCAGATATTATAATTTTATCAACTCTTTGGAGTGAAGAAGATCTTGTAGTTCTTGATAATTTAATTGCCTTAATTCACTCAAAAAATAAAAAAATAATTTTAACAAATACATCAATCTTTATGAACGTATACACTGCTAACAAATTTAATCCTTTAGACTATTATATTTATTCAAATAAAAAATTCCCAGATAAAAAAAAATTAAAAAAGATAGAAAAAGAAGTATTTGAAAATTTAAATCAAAAAAAATTAAATAATAGACTTAATGATAAAGCAAAAAAATTTGATATTCCATTTTTGAACATAGAGGAGTTCCAATGTAATTATAAAGATAAAACATGCGATCTAGTAACACCAGATAATTATAAAATTTATTGGGACCGAACCCACATTACTGAAAAGGGAGCAAAATACTTAGGTAATAAAATCTATGAACTTAATTGGTTTATGATTGATTAGTTTTATTAATTTAAAAAATAGAAAGAAAAATTTATGAATGTGTTTATAATTTTATCAATACTTGTAATTGTAATTGGAGTAATCTTATTAGTGGCTACTCCATCGATATTATTTAAATTTAATTGGAATGAAAAAACGATAAGAGAAAAAATCTTAATGTTTATGTTTTACAGTATTTTAGTTTATATAATAAATATTATTTTTTGGATTATCAAATAAGCAGAGAGAGAGAGAGAGGTTCTATTTGAAGAAGAGGGAAAAAAATAAAGTATAATGATGTTTTTTAAAAGGCTTTTTTCTAGAAGTAATTTAGAGTTAAAATTTGATGATGGTGGCAGAACTGAGGCTGGATATAAAGGCAAAGCAGGTGACTGTGTTGTTCGATCTGTAGCAATAGTAACTGGGTTACCATATAAAAAAATTTATGATGATTTATATGAAGCGAATGAATTATTTAGAACTACCTCTAAAACAAAACTTGCTAAAAGTTTAAAGCAAAAAAATGATAGTCCAAGAACAGGAACTCATCGTGTAGTACTTAAGAAATATTTACAAAAATTAGGTTGGGATTGGACTCCTACAATGTTTGTAGGCCAAGGTTGCAAGGTTCATTTAAAGAAAGATGAATTACCAAATGGCACTCTTATCGTATCATGTTCTAAGCATATCACCGTTGTGAAAGATGGGGTTCTTTATGATACTTATGATTGTACAAGAAATGGAACAAGATGTGTTTATGGATATTGGAGTAAATTTAATTAATTAATTAATACTAAGGATATTTTAAAATGAAAAAATGTTTATCTAGTTGTGCAGATTGTGGGGAAGATAATTCCATTCTTACCCAAGTTAGCTCTGGACTAGAAATAATATTCCTTTGTAGTGATTGTTATAATCTTAAATACTCAAAGGAAGTACAAAACGAAATTAGATATGTTGAAAAAGAAAACAAATGAATAATATTAGTATACTTGAATTTATAAAAAAATCACCGAAGGCTGAATTGCATTTGCATATAGAAGGAACTCTTGAACCTGAACAAATGTTTTCATTAGCTAAAAGAAATAATGTTCAAATTCCATTTAAAAATATTAATGAAGCGAAAAAAGCATATAATTTTAGTAATTTAGAATCTTTTCTGAAAATATATTATGAAGGAACAAAGGTGTTATTAAAAGAAAAAGATTTCTTCGAACTTACGTGGGCTTATGCATTAAAATGTAAAGAAGATAATATTGTCCATACAGAAATTTTTTTTGACCCTCAAACTCATACAAATAGAGGAATTAGTTTTGATATTATTATAAATGGAATTTATAAAGCTCTTAAAAAAGCAGAAAAAGAATTTGGCTTAAGTTTTAAAATTATCATGTGTTTTTTAAGACATTTAAGTGAAGAAGAGTGTTTTAAAATTTTAGATCAAGCTCTTTTTCATAAAGATAAGATATTTGGAGTTGGATTAGACTCTTTAGAAATGGGTAATCCTCCAAAAAAGTTTGAAAAATTATTTAAAAAAGCAGCTGAAAATAACTTTATAACTGTTGCTCATGCAGGCGAGGAAGGACCACCGGAATATATGTGGGAAGCGTTAAATCTTCTTAATGTAAAAAGAATTGATCATGGCGTTCAATGTCTTAAAGATGAAAAATTAGTAGAAAAACTTTCGAAAAATCAAGTTCCTTTAACAGTTTGTCCTCTCTCAAATATAAAATTAAAAATTTTTGATAAATTATATGATCATAATTTAAAGAAAATGTTGAAAAAAAAATTAATGGTGACGATTAACTCAGATGATCCAGCTTATTTTGGAGGTTATCTAAATCAAAATTTAATTGAAACGCAAGCAGCATTAAATCTTTCTTTTGAAGATATAAAAACTTTATTAATTAACTCTTTTAAATCTTCATTTTTAAGTGAAGAAAGAAAAAAAGAGTGTATTAATAAAATATAAGGGGCGTTCTGTTCCCCGTCCCATAGTAAATAAGCACCTAATACTTAAATAATTAAAATTCTTCGTTGAAGACTTCGTTGAGATTGTCATTATTTGGTTTTAAACTTGTTTTTTGATTCCATTAAAGTTTATGTTAAGATTAAATTATGAGCATTGGATTTTGGCAATTATTTATAGTGTTATTCATTATAGCAGCATACTTTTTGCCATTTATAATTGCTCTAATTAGAGATGTTCGAAACAAAACATCTGTATTTTTTTTGAATCTTTTTTTAGGTTGGACTGTAATTGGTTTTTTTGTTTTAGTATTTTATGCAAGTCTTACAAACTCAACATCAAATGTTTCAGTAGTAGAATTTGTTAAAGGAAAATCTAAAAGAAAAGCAAAAAAATAAGGGGCGTTCTGTTACCCGGTGCCCCGGACCGTGCTTCTATAATCCTTATTTTGCAACAGAGTTGAAATTCTAAAAGCTAGAAATTTGAGTTGAATTACGATCATATTACGATCAGATTGTTTTGACACTAGCTTGTGAAGCTGTTAATTTTAGTTATGGGATTTGTAGAATCAATAAAAATATGTTTTGGAAAATATGCCAAGTTTGATGGCAGAGCATCAAAGTCTGAGTTTTGGTACTTCTTTTTATTTTGTTTTATATTCATGTTTGTTGGTGGTTTTCTTTTAGGATTAAGTGGTGCATCACAAGCAGGTATAGATGGAGCCGTTTTATTTCTTTTACTACCGATATTCATTCCATCAATCGCAGTTGCAGCAAGACGTTTGCATGACATTAATCAGTCTGGATGGATGCAATGTATTTTCATACCAGGCTTTTTTGCAGACACGCTTATGGGAACTGGCTACGTTATTTATATTATGACACTAGCACTATATGCATTCTGGTTTTCACAAGCAGGAAAAAAAGGCAAAAATAAATTTGGTGCTCAACCAAAAAAATAAAGATAATTACGATCAGAGTACGATCAAAACTAATCTAAACGTTAATCAGCATTATAAATAAAGAGAAGTAGATAGGTTGTAAGGGGCGTTCTGTTACCCGGTGCCCCAGACCGTGCTTCTATAATCCTTATTTTGCAACAAAGTTGATGCAACCTAATGCGTAAGTTGTTACTGAATTGTGCCACTATTGTGCCAAGGATTATTATGCTAGGGTCTTGGTTCATGAAAAAGATTTTAGGGATTATAGTTCTGGGTTTGTTGTTGAGTGGTAATGCGTTTGCAACATGCTCCAATTATGTGTCGTTTACTTGGAGTAAAGATTATCCAAAAGCAACATTCAATTTTAAAAGTACGTCAGATAAAAAAATTTATATTACGGATCTATACATTTATAAAGATTCAAAAATTAGAGTTAAAAGAAGAACATCAGATAGATATATCGCATCGATGATTCCATACGGTAAGACTACTGCAACTATGAATATTGGAAATTTGAACCAAGATTTTATAAAACAAGCAACATATGACTGCTCCTATAAACCTAAAGAATTAACAGCAGAACGAAAAAAAATTTTAAAAAAAAGAAACGAAATGTTTAATAAGAAAGAAAGCTGGTTTAAATGGTGGTACTTGATATTTGCAATACCAATTTTAGGATTAATTATTCAAGCAAATGCGGATAAGGATAAAAAAAAATCTACTAAAACTTCATCTGCAACACCTTCTAAGGCGTCTTCTACAAAGTCTTCAACTAATTTAGCAGATAGTGGAAATTTGATCGAAGATGTTTGGGAAGGTAGAAAACCTTTGGGAGAGTCTTTTTGGCTCTACTACTTTATTCTTAATGGAATTATATCGTTTGGAGCTGGCTTTCTTGCAGAGATGAATGATAACAATACATTTCTAATAGCAGCACTTATATCAAATATATGGGCAGGTGTAGGAACCTGGAATAGCAGTACAAACTACCAGATTCAAAAAATAAAAACAAAACAGCCATATGGTTGGGCCTATGGAGCTAAAATATTGATTGTATTAAATTTTTTAACAATTGGTGGACAAGCAATACTGTTGTTTAATTTATAAAGTAGAAAAACATGTTCCATGCTTTAGGAGAATTAATTGAAAATATATTTGGTGTGTCATCTGATGCAGCAGGTCTTATAATTGCAATACCAGCCATAGTATTCTTGGTCTATTATTTTTCAAAAAATAACTAAAATTGTGCCACCAGTGTGCCAAACTGAATTGCAGTTGTTAAAAGTGTTATGTGAGTAAGTGAATCACTTGAGAGTAAGGGGCGTTCTGTTACCCGGTGCCCCAGACCGTGCTTCTATAAATTAACCTAAGTTAATTATGCAGCAATTGCGTAACTTTCGTTAGCATTTAAAGTTTAGCCCGTTACGGTGGAACAATCCCGAACGAAAGAATAGCCTTTAGTCACCCGTCGATCCTAGTTCACCCCCATAAGTTGTAATTGGTGGAGGTGGTGGGTACTGCCCCCACGTCCGTAATGGTTATTACGAAATTCGTTTATCGTCGTAGTTGGCAAGCCAACAGGATTAATATAAAAGCATTTGAAAGAGATTCAACAAAAATCATGAAATTAACTAAAGAACAAATACAAGAGATTAAAGATCAACAGTCTCAACAAAACCCAACCAAAAGAGTTACCGCTCTTGAGTTAGAAAAAATTCTTTATGAGGCAATGCCTGCTTTAGACCACGGATTTGTAAGAGTTATTGACTATATGGGTGATGATACTTCAATTGTTCAATCCGCTAGAGTTTCTTATGGAAAAGGAACTAAAAAAGTTTCAACAGATAGTGGATTGATAAAATATCTAATGAGACATTGGCATAGCACACCATTTGAAATGTGTGAAATTAAATATCACATTAAACTTCCAATTTTTATAGCACGTCAATGGATTAGACACAGAACTGCGAATGTTAACGAATATTCTGCAAGATACTCAATTTTAGATAAAGAATTTTATTTGCCATCAACAGAAAATTTAGCAGCACAATCAGTAAGCAATAGACAAGGTAGAGGTGATGTAATTGAGGGAGAACAAGCAAAAGAAGTTTTAGAACTTTTAAAAAATGACGCTGAAAGAACTTATGATAATTATGAGATGATGCTCAATCAAAGGTTTGATGGATCAACTATTGATGAAAATAAAAAAGGTTTAGCAAGAGAGCTTGCAAGAATGAATTTAACTTTAAACACTTATACTCAGTGGTATTGGAAAACTGATTTATTAAATTTAATGAATTTTTTAAGACTAAGAGCAGATAGCCATGCTCAATATGAAATAAGAGTATATGCAGACATAATGTTAGATACTGTTAAAAAATGGGTACCAATAACTTACGATGCATTCATGGATTATAGAGTAGGTGGAATAGAAGTTTCTGCAAAAGGAAAATTAATTATTCAAAAATTAATTAAAGGTGAAAACGTTAATGTAGAAAGCTCTGGTTTATCAAAAAGAGAGTGGAACGAATTGATGATTGCTTTTGATCTTAAAGATAAGTTGATTTAATTTTATTAGCAAAATCTAAATAAATTTTAGAAATTTCATGACTGGGATCAGCCTCAACAATTGGCTTTCCTTCATCACCACATTTTCCAACTTCTGGGTTTATTGGGATTTCTCCAAGAAATTCTTTACCAAATTCTTCTGCAGTTTTTTTAACACCACCTTCACCAAAGATTCTATATTTTTTACCATCATCACCTGTAAAGTAACTCATATTATCAACTAAACCTAAAATCTTAACTCCAAGTTTATCAAACATTTTAATACCTCTTTTGACATCTAATAGTGCAACTTCTTGGGGGGTAGATACTATGATTGCTCCGTCCATTTTAATTTCTTGAGAAAAAGTTAATTGCGTATCTCCAGTTCCTGGAGGCATATCAACAATTATAAAATCTAAATCTTTCCAGCTTACTTTTTGAGTAAAAGTTTTAATAGCACTTGTTACCATTGGACCACGCCATATCATTGGGGTTTGTTGATCTGCAAGAAAGCCAATTGACATACATTGAATGTCATATTTAATAATAGGAGTTAAA
>Ga0209709_10000384_pt1 | contig 41938 bp, 41 predicted proteins | sample ArcticOcean_MG_C_2_FD_187435 | JGI IMG/M metagenome (GOLD analysis project Ga0209709, IMG submission 187435) | Marine microbial communities from western Arctic Ocean - ArcticOcean_MG_CB4_136 (SPAdes) (version 2) | ecosystem: Environmental > Aquatic > Marine > Oceanic | place: Arctic Ocean... | reverse complement strand
GCATCACGCAGGCGATCCGACGTGCACCAATGATTCACATCGACGAAGAAGACTTCTATGTGCATTTCGACCACGTCGTGCATTTCAACCCTACTCCCACGTACCAGGATGCCGTGGTGCAGTGCCACGAGTGTGGGGAGGGCCATAGGTGTACCTACTGTGGTACAATCGTCTACGATGCGGGCAGCAACGTGCCGGCGTGCGGTACCGTCCTCTGCACCGACTGCATGTCCAACTACGTGTCCACCCTCTTCGAGTACCCGCCGAGGACGGAGGCGGTTCCCTGCCCGTGCAACTGCGGATCGACGCTTCCCTGGTCGCTCGTCGCCCGCTCGGTACCAGACGACATCATGACACGGCTTGTGCGCCTGTACGCTCCTCCTCCTCTTCCGCCACCGATTGTCAGTCCTCCGTCCCTGAAGTCGATGGCGCGCCGCAAGTTCGAGGAGGCGTCCAATCTGTGCGCTCCGTGCTGCAGTGCCGTCTTCGCCAACTTCGACAACTGCTTCTCCGTCAAGTGTTTTGCATGCCAGCACTATTTCTGCGCCTGGTGTCTGGAGTACACCTCCGTCTGCTCTGACGAATGTCACGCACACGTGCGCATCTGTGGCGAGAATCCGCACCAGGGCGCCGTGTACGGAGACATGCAGTACTGGCTCGACGTGCACCGTGATCACAAGCGGCAACGGTTCCTCAAGGCCGCCTACATGGACACGGTCGACGAGATCATGTATTTGTACCAAGATCTGCGGTAGCCCCATCCATCGCAGCTCCCTTGGTCTGGACCATCCACCTGAGCACGCCGAGGCGTCCCTGTCTAAAATAATACCTTGGCATGTGCTCAGGGACGACGGTGGAGTGGGAAATTGTTTGACACACACGACACGACCGAGAGTGTGTTGTGTGCACGGGTACGAATTATAGCATGTAATGAAAACAAGGTGGGGGATCATGAGCGCCATTCGTGTGAGAAAGTTCGATCCGTCGACGATCAAGGAGTCGCGCATCCTCTTCATCATCGGAAAGCGGCACACGGGGAAGAGCGTGTTGATGAAGGACTTGCTGTACCACATGCCACGTCCGGACTACGTACTCGCCATGGCGCCCACGGAGGACACGCTTCAAATGTTTCGCGAGTTTCTTCCCGAGTCGTGCATCTTTGATCACTTCTCACAGGAGAAGCTGGAGCGTACGGTAACGCTACAACGCGAATTGGTCAATCGCGGCAAAAAGAGAACGGTTCTCATTTTGCTGGACGACTGTCTGTATCAAAAGGGAGTGTTGAAGTCCAATGCGATGCGCTCCATCTTCTTTAACGGACGCCACGACCACATCTCGCTCATGTGCGCGGCACAGTACATGATGGAGGTGGACCCTTCGCTGCGCACCAACATCGACTACCTCTTCACCATGCGCGAGAGTATTCTTATCAACCGCCAAAAGCTCTTCAAGTACTACTTTGGACAGTTCCCCAAGTTTGACGAGTTTGACAAGGTCATGTCCGCATGCACACAGGACTACCGGGCACTCGTACTCGATGGGACCATCGCCACCGCGACCACCGCGACCGACTGCGTCATGTGGTACCGTGGAGACTGCAACGTACCCTCCTTCCGCCTCTGCAAACCCATTTACTGGTCGTGGTCCACAAAATACTGTCTCACGCAGGACGCCATCCGCCGCGCACAGTCGCGGCAGTTTGAGATCGAGTCGGTGCAGCGCGAGCAGAATGGGTCGGTGGTAGGCAGCAGCGTGTCCACCTCACCACCCGGCAAGAAACCCGCTCCTGCGATCATGCTCGTGGAAAAGGGGGAGGAGGAGTGAGTTCTTCACCATTGACGCCACATTTGTGCGAACGCGTTGGTCAATTCCGCATTATTCCTTAGGTCCTGCGTGATCGTTGTGACGATTGAATTCATGGAGAGTGCGCCGTCCTGTGCCGTGCCACCGACGATAATTCGTGCCACGTCAAAGAGAATGGACGTTGCGTCCATGAGTGTACCGGCCGCAACCGTTTCTGTTGCCTCCGTGATTCCCTTGTACGTGAACGTCACTGTGTTGTCAGCAACATTCGTTTGCATTGTGAGTCGTAATGCACGGTTGTGGTGGATGTTCAACCGCACGACACGTCCGTCGTCGAGTTGCGTGATCACGTCGCGTACGACATTCTCCGCCGACGCCCGGTACCGCAATCCTTTGTCAATGTTGGTAAACGTTCCCACTGTGAGTGTGACCATCATATCCTTACCACGCACGCACGCAAACGCTTTCGTTTTCGTGTTCACGTACGCAGCGTTGACACCTCCCATTCCACGCAACACGCGTGCCACAGAGCGAACGGGACGCAACAGTTTCCGTTGCGCCTTGCATTGTGTCAGGAATGTACCGTCGTCCTCCTCACGAACTCTCTTTCCACCGGTCAGCGTTGAAGTGTTTGTACCACTGAGTTCACCAAGTGGGTTACGTAGCGGTGTTTCGGGCGGGGCAAGGACTAGTAAGTGCATGGTATGGTCGCAAAGACACGTAATGGTACACGTGTCGCGATCGAATGCCTCTAGTATGGGAGGTTCGGAGGTGAATTCTACATTGAATTTTTGCGCAATTGATTGGTAAGTAACCTCCACATACTTGAGAGGACCACAGAGTCCGGTTGTCAACATGTCACCTAAGTTCACGTTTTGAAGGGTTTCAAATGCGACGCCGACATCAACCGACTGTACAAGTTTCCAGTTGTTGGGGAGTGGATAGTACCAAAGAGTGGCATGGACGACGACCTGACCGTTTAAAAATGGCACGTATTCATGACGAGCCAGGTCGCCGTGATGCGTCATTTGAAGGAGAGGGAGGACATGGGTTTGCGAAACGCAAATGCACGCTTCCAACCCGCGGCGTATACACGCTCCGGGTACGAGTCCAGTACCCATCATTTTATCTGTGGGTTGAATCGTCTGTACACACTCGTAGTACTCGACACCGTCCTGAGATGTGTAACACGGTATGTGCGCTACATCATCGTCAGGATGACCGGAAATGTATCGATGTGCACTATATCCATCCTCGGGTAGCTGTACGGACTTGTGTATGTCGTATCCACCTTTGTTTCGTTTCGCCTTGATCACAAGAATGTAACTCGTTTCCTGACCGTCAATCGGAAAGCCGAGGATCGGCGATTCATCCTTAGTAATATTTATGGGAAAGCCGGTGTCTAAGCCTGTCACACGCATAAACGGGTGCGTAGTCGTTTCAGGATATGTGTAACTCGTAGTCGTCGTCACAGCACGGTACTTGCGCACGCGACGTCTGGGAATGCTTCGGCGTCGCGAGGACCGTCGCTTTGATTGTGGACGCGACCTCCTGTGTGACCGACTGCGTCGACGCGGTGGCATGTTGAATACAATGCATGGTTTTTTTTGCGGGTAGTAGTGTTACAACAACAAACACACATGGTCTCGAAGCGGTCTCCTCTCTTTTTTTGCCGCGACGATCTGATGTCTTTGGTACACGTAAAACGACTCACGGGTCGTCACGTGCGTGCATACACATGCTGCGAAGCCGTATACCCTTACCAAAGTGACGTTACTCTCTAATACACCACAAGTCCCCTGCAGACAAGCAGTATACACGTCACGTCACTGCCCCTACCGAACCCTACCGAGCTCTACCGTAAGAGATGGGGGGGTCATGACTCACGCGCTCTCAAGGACACAAAGCGAGGCGTGGAAGACCAGTGCGGAAAGGCATCTCTCATTCCCCTCTGTCAACGCAGAGAGGTGTGTGCACGCGCCCTTCACGCAAGCTGCTTCATCGGAGAGGGGGCGGACTCGTCGACGGCGAACACCTCACGGGTGCGCATGGTGCACAGTGACTCGAAGCAGACGTCTTCGTACAATACCTGCAGTTGCGTGATCATCGCCTTGCCTTCGGTGGTCTCGTTCATGCGATACTCCCAGAAGTCGATCTTCAGGCACTCTGCCAGAAGGAGACCGTACGTCACGTTGCCACTGAGGACAAGTGCCTTGCAGAAGTCGAACATGCGCCGACCGGCACCCTTTCCCTTGACTACCGACGCAATGGACTCGATGTGCAGGACGGGGATGACGTTGCCCCTGAGACGCGCGAGAAACTTGGACACGATGAGGGAGCCGATGTGCTGCGTCATGCGCCGGTCCCGGTAGAAGTCGAAGATGCCAACGGTGCGCGTGCTGATCATGTCCCGCACGTGATCCATGAACTTGTCCAAAAACGTGTTGGCGATCAGGTCGCGGTGGTCGTCGTGAAGGACGGTCCCGCAGCGCACGTAGAGCGCGACGTCCGTCACGCTGCTCTTCCACTTGAAGCTGGGCGTCGACGGGAGCGGGAGCGAACCTATGAGGAGCGGATAAGGAGTGCCCGACAGGACAGCGCGCGCGCACTTGTGCGGCACCGTCTTCACTCCCCAATCGGCCGCAAGACCCAATGCGTGAGCGCGCACGGTGTCACGTTCCAGTCCCGTCTGGTTGTACATGAGAGTGAGCAGGTTGATCGCGTCATTGTGGGGGGGGATGTCTTCGACGTAGAGAAGAGGGTGTGGCACGATGAAGCGATCCGTGTGGGACTCCATGCGGACGATCTCAGACAGTGCCGTCGCCACAAAGATGCTCTCGCGCTGCGACACCGCATTCGTGAGCGTCTGCATCTGATGCATGAGAATCGCGAGATGATGCTGCATGCAGCGATGGCGGGAACGGGTATCCCACATGCGCGCCGCACGGTACGCCGTCTGGATGCGGTGCGCGCAGAGGTTGAGGAACTCCTCAGAGACCACGGCAACCACGGCGAGGGAATCCTGAGGATCGTGGTTGCCGTGGTTATCCAGATCATCCATTTGCGCGTCGTTGTCGTCGCCGTTGCCTTCGTTCCATCCGTACAGCGTGTTGAGCGCCCTCACGATGGCGTCGACGGAGTACATGATCCCCTCGATGTCCGGGGTAGACACATTGAGGTGGAAGTACCCGCGGCCATTCTTGTACATTCTGAACTTCCACCACTGACCAGTGGGTCCCTGGCGGAACAGCGTCTCGTCGCCCGTCACAAGTTCCTGCACTTCGACCATCCGGCGCGCCGTGGCCAGTATCTCACGGCATGTGGCGTTCTGCATGACTGCGGTATGTCGTCGTCAAAGTGGTCTCGAGCGATGCCCTAAAAAATCGCTGTACCCCCACCTTTCGAGTAGCCAAGGAGCTCGGATGGTGCGGATAGTCGCGTGATCCGGATCGAAGGTGTGTGCTGCAAGGGATGTTCGGTTCACTCGACTAATTGAGCGGACTTGTTAACATGACAGGGAACCAGAGAGCCGGAAAAGGGTCGCGCGTGTAGTCGGCATGTGGTGTTCTGCATGCGGGATGATGAGGGTGAGAAAGGGTCTCTGCACGCGCGACTGATCCTCCTCACTGGTCTCGCTGGTCTTCCACACCTCGCTATGTGTCCTTGAGAGCGCGTGAGTCATGCCCCCCCCCCATCTCTTACGTGCCAAAGGCTCCTCCCGCTTCGTCTGGTGGGTGGGTTCCCTTCCAACAGACGGTTAAATTGCATCGCGTCCTGAGAATGTGAGGTTCCACGCGGCAACGTCCTCCACGTCGGTCATGTTTGATGTGAGTACGTTGTTCGACACGTTGGTGTACCACTCCGAGACCTCTGCAAACACCATGATGCGTTCAGGGATGGTCATCTGCGTCGCCCATAGGCTCTGGACAAGGACACTGTCAAAGGTGTACTTGAAGTAGTGGATGGAGTCGTCGCGGTTGGTGTAGGCCAGAATGGAGTACGAGTTTCGCGTCGGCGCGATCCAAACCTCGTATCTGCAGGGCTGACTCGTGTGCAATTTGAATGGCCGTTTCACCATGGGAGGTGGGGTGTGAGAGGCAAAGGCGGCGATGAGAGCACCGCAGACAGTGGTCATCAGGACGTGAATCATCCCTTTTCGTTGGTACGCACTCGTTGACTCATTGTGTACCAATTCATGTTCGTGTCACCACCGGGGAGGGTACACGGCGCGTCGGGTAAGTGGCGTACACAGGGTCAGAGTAACAGTGTCGCAGAGTATTTGGGGAGGACGGTACAGTAAGACATCGATCCGGGATCAACGAACCCTGTCTTAGAAACCAACCCGACTGACGCAGTCGGAACTTGTGTCCTACCTCGTGTGTAGACGCAAGTTCCAATGCTCCGAGTGCGTTTCCTTTTGAAAAGTCGTTTCCTCCGAAAACGACTTTTCAAACCTGCAAGTTTCATTTTTGGAGGCGCGCGTCTTCGGAATGGAACGTCGCCACATCCCTTTCCGAGCACGCTGTAGCCTCCCCGTCGCCCTCAGGTGCGCGCACGCCGACGTCGCGACGTGTGGTGGTGGAGTCGAGAGGCATCGCGCGCGCGCGCGCGTTCTCTCCTCTCTCCCGATACGCGCGCGCGCACGCGTATCGTCGACGCCACTCTCCTCCTCCTCGCCCGCGGGTGCCTCGCCTCGCCTCGGTTCCTCTTGCCATATTTGGCAAGAGGGGTGCAACGACATGCGCATCGACGTGACGACTCCGATCGCTATTGCTGACCTGAAGAGACCGATTCCCCGCACCTGCGCGTCCCTGTCGCCATGCCCATAGACCAATTTTCTATGCCTCGGAAACCTCCTGCACCTCGCCTCGCAAACCTGGTACCAACAACAAACGCAGGCGCGCGCGCACTCGTCCAACGATCCGAACTCGTTCCGTGAACCGTACCAATCATCTCCACCGACCCCCTCTGCCGGAAACACTCCCGTACCAACGAAACGGTCGAGTTTCCACTCGCGCCTGGAAACCCGGGACCTGTTTAGGCAGGCAGGCACAGGGTTTCCAGAGGGTTTCCGGAGGTACGATTGGGGGTACCAACGTACTCCACTCACCCTCCCCGTTGGTGCGCGCGCAGGTTTGGAGGAGCAACCGACGACGACCGCTGTTGGTACGCCGACGCCCGTCGTCGAACCCATCGAACGCACCCGCCCCACCTTGCACAATGCAGCCGATGCATCATAGAAGGTGAGTACTCGGTGGTACCAAACACATCGTGTACCAAACACATCGTGTACCAAGTACTCACACACCATGTTGACTGCGGATGCACTGGCAGCACTGGAGGCGGCGACACCGTCCCTCATACGAGCACGACCGCCGAGCGACGACGCCTCATCCGTTGTCTCCTCCTCTCCCTCCTCCACCGTCTCCTCCTCTCACCCGACTGCGTCCACCGTCTCTCTCTCCCGAGGCGTCGGAGAGGTACGACCCGTACTCGCTGCAGGAACGACTGCGGCCGTCGACGCCGCCGATAAGTGGGTTCTAGCGGCGTTGCGCGCACTCGGAAAGGAGGTGTCCGATCTCGTGTCGGACGAGACGCACGAACCAGACGACGCTTTGTGCTCGGAGGTGCACACGAAACTTGCCGATTGGTACATCGCGAAAGTCACGGCGAGGGACGCCGGAGTCATCGACGCTCGGCAACATGAGCTCAACAAATCGCCTCCTCAGTGCATTCTCGCAAAATCACGCGCGTGGCTCATTCGTCACGTCAACCAGGAGCGTGCTAAGGTGAAACTCCCCATCGTGGACGATAAATGGGCGCGCAATCTCGCCAACGTCAAAGGAGACGCTCGTGCTGCCAACACGGAGACGCGGGAGACCAAAGCGGCCGATGGGTCGCTCTACCACCACAAACACGATCTGGCGCCGTCGTACGAACAGATGACCACCATGTGCTCCGTCGCGTTCACGGGGGACGTACGCGTCTCATCCGACCTCCTGGAGGCGGTGGAGGCGGGGATGGCCGTCGCCATTTACCTACCCACGGGAGCCCGCGGATCCGAACTCAAGAAGATGCACCTCCAGTCCATCGGCTACGAGTCCATTCCACACGAACGCAGCGGCCTGCTGTTCGAGTGCCTCAAACTCACCGCCTTTGAGTGCAAAACGAAAGATCACCACCTCAACCAGTACCTGCCGTCGTCGAACCCGTGGCGGTGCGGCGTGGGTGCGTTTGGAGTCTCTGTTCTCGTGCGCATCAAACGCGACGGTCCGCCTCCGTTCTCGATGGAGCGCAACGGTGCCAGTTGGAACGTCATCGGGTCGGGCGTCGGAAGGTCCTTTGATCGCCGCCTCAACGACGTCTTTGTGGTCGCCGGGGTTCGTCGACAGACGGGCGATCCCCTCACGTACCTCGGCCGGCACTTTGGCACGCGATTCCTGCAGCATCAGGGAGGATCCGCCGAGGGAGGTGCGGCGCGCCGGGGTCACACGAGCGGTGCGACGTTTGCGTACTCCGAGTGCCCCCTCCCGGACCTCCATCGACTCATGGGCAACGATCCGGACCGTCCATTCCTACCGGCGCACCATCAGACGACTCTGTACCCCTTTGCCGACGCAGTTATCGACATACTCTCTCCTCAACTCCCGGAACGTCGACGGTGGCTGGACGCGCGTCATCGGGAGGTCGACGCGATACGGTCTGCAGAAAAGGCAAAACAGTTGCGGACGGCGGAACGCCTTTGCGATCAGGAACGCGTCCTCAACGGGATCCGTCACTGCTGCCGCATGGCGCTCCTGTGCCTAGTGGCACGACCACGGATGTGGAAACAGTGGACCATCGCCGTGGAGTCTCCGACGATGTGGCAGGGAGGACAGTCGAATCGCGTCGTCGAGTACCTGTTTGCCGGAAACGCTCCCGCCATCGACGCGATGAATGAGCTCGCGATCCAGGTGCGTCGGTGCGAGGAGAGCGAGATCGCAGCTCGAAACGCGTCTCCGGAGAACGCGGCGTCGAACGCGGTCGTCACCGCCGTGCAACAGATGAGCGAGAGAGCGGTGGCACGGGAGGAGGAGATGCTCCGTCAGCAGCGCGTCATGTTCGAGCAGCTCATGCGTCAGGTCGGGGGAGACGACGTCTCGTCTGCACCTCCTCTTCCGACCGTCTCCCCACGTCCCGAACAGGTGGCGACCAACCTCATGACCTCCGTGTCGCCCGTCATCTCCGAACCGCTCCCCGGTGCGCGCGAGAAACGCAAATCACACACTCAAGACGACGTGATCGGTTTTGCGTCGCACCCGACGCTCACGGCGGCACTCGCGTACGCACGGGAGGAGCTTGTGCCACTCGAACGTTCCGAGGGGCACAAATGGCGACGCCGTAAGTACGAGAACGGCGGAAAGGACAACAGCCGCCACAACCATTGGCTCAAATACCGCAATCTGGCGATCGCCGTGGGTCTCCGGGACGGTACGGAGGAGGAGGTACTCACGACTCTGGAGACGCGTCGTGCTACCTACGCGTCGGCAAAAGCGTTTGCCGTGGCACTTGAATGCGCGCAAAAGGGTATGACGTTCGAGGCACAGGAGGATATTGCGAAACGGGTGCTGGGATACTAGTACGAATGCGATTCGTCGGTAACGCAGAGTGGTGCACCTGGGACGATTTGCAGTTCCGACTCCTCCGTTGTTGCGGCGAGTGGGTGCATTCCATTCTCAATGGCCTCGTATGAGTGCCGACACGCAATCTAAAGACGATACACTTCTCTCATTCTCACCGGACGACGTGCGTAATGCGTTAGGCTGTGAACAATGTCGTCGCTAAGGATTGTGAGAGACTGGCACTCGACCCGCCGTCATTCGTGTCTACATGTAAAGAGCGCAAAGTAAATTTCACCAGTGTAAGCGATGTGCAGTGCCTGATGTACATGTAGACGTGCTTTCATCATTTCTGGTACGATCGCATTGGTACTGTAGGATGTGGTACTACTACAAAATGTGGGACGGTCGTGTGGTGCGTCCGTACCACAAAACTCGAAGACTGTTTTAACCAACTCAAACCTCCGAATCACCGTCCCGCACGACACCCCAACTTTTTTGGTACACCTCATTGGTAACACACACTTACGCCGCAATTCCGTTACACCGCCGCCAACTCCTCGGGAGTGATGGCGTGAATCACGTCCTCCACCGTCGCGGTGATGACGCGCAACCCGTTGGCGGACGTCTTGTCGGGTCGCGTGCGCACCGGTAACAGTCGCACCTCGCGGTCCGTCACGTCCACGTGGTACTCGATGACGTCGTGCTCACCCGTCGCCGCGATGCGGGACGTTTTGAAGACGACGTCGCGGTCGCAGAGACGAGAGGGAAGAGGCGCTTCCGCGGCGTGGACGTTTGGCGGTATTCCGCGCACGTCCACCGTCGAGTGCTCCTTCCACTTGAAGACACTGTCGTCTTCGGCGGTTCCCATGATGTACGGAGCGTCCAACGACTGAAGAATGATGCCGTCGACACGGTGTTCGGAATCGTTGCGCTCGTTCCACAGCCGCGTCGCGTGCATGCGATCCACAAAGGTCTTGGGTTTCATTTCCACATGCGGATCGAACTGTGAGAGTACCACGCTTTGCGTTTCAAGGATGCGCGTCTCTGACTCGTTGCGCAACTCGCGCGAAAAGCGCGTCAACGCCGTCGCCGTGGAGAGACGCTCCTCAAAGGGTTTGGTCATGAGTCGCGTGCCGCGATCGACGACCGCGTCGAAGACGTAGTAGATCATCGTTTGTTCGTCGGGTTGTTTCCACACCAGTTCCCCCTCCAACACCGTCCCCTGCAGAAAGTGTTCCTCTGGAGCGGCGACCTCCACCTCGTACATGTGGCGCGACCGATCGATCATGAGGGCAACTCCTTGATCCGGTTGACCCATGCGCGTTGTGAGAAAGAGGACGTAGCGCACGCCGTCGGACTTTAGACAGATGTGGTACCGCTGCGTTCGGAGACGCGGCGCGAGCGTCTTCGAGATGCTGCGTGGGTTGCAGCCCGGAAAAAAGGTGGAGGACGCCGCGCGGCGTCCGCGTACACCCCACATTGTCATGAGGGAGGACCAGTAGTGATTCACCTCGCGCGCGTCGGTGAGTTTGGAGTGCGACGGAATGAGACGTTTGGATACGACCGCCGTGTGTTGCATCATGCCACACACCAGCGAGGTGGAATGCTACTTGCTCTCGAAAACTGACATTGTTTTTCAACACCTTCGTTTCAACAACACACACGCAAATGTCTACCTGTCCTACGGGGTACACCAATGATTCACAAAACGTGTGTCGCAACGCCGACGGGTTTGCTCCCCCCGTTGTCATCCCTGCTCCGAATCGCTGCAACACTGGGTACGATGCACACCGTAATCCATGCAACCTACGCGCCTTTGATGTAGTCAACACGAGTCATCCCCTTGCAACTCTCAAGATTCCCGTGAGCGCGTTCGAGTGCGGTACAGGGGCGGCATGGGATCCGGTGGAGAAGGGGTGTCACTGCACGCGCGAGACGGAGGCATGGTTTTGGGACAAGGATCCGGCGCGAATGGGTTGCCGTGCAACAACGACGCCAGGTACGCCGACTCCAACACCGCGTCCCGTGACCCCGTCTGAGCAATGAGGTCGCGCACAAACTGCTCGTTATCGCGTGTATGCACGTACTCGTTGACGATGCGGTCTATTGGACCATGATGGTGCAGCAACGTTCCGTGTTTCAGCATCCACACAAACTCACTCAACCCAAAGGATATCATGTTCGCGTCGTTTGGTACGATTCGAGAGATGTGGTACACGCGTCTGGACGTCGGGTGCGGCGTGATCGGTACGCACATGCGGTAAGGAACTGGATTTTGCAGCGTATCAGTCCTTCTGTACAGAGTACAGTAAGACATCGATCCGGGATCAAAGATCCCTGTCTTAGAAACCAGCCTTTAGAAACTCAGCGCTAGAAACGAGGCGAGTTTCTTGGGTGATGTTAGAAACCGGCTGTGGCGATCTTCGATCGCTAACGGAACTTCGTTCCGACTGTGTCAGTCGGGTTGGTTTCTAAGACAGGGATCTTTGATCCCGGATCGATGTCTTACTCTAGTCCCCTGACGTTTCATCCTCCTCGGCGATAGAGCCAGTGTCGCGTTCGACATCGTCGTCGCGCAATATGTTCGCCATCATCATGTTTTTGGCCATATCCTCCGGAACGTTGTTCTTGATGCATTTGGCGACAGACCCACACCGTTCCAGTGCACGCACAGTCGTCATGAAAAGGAATTCCAGGATAGGAGTTCGCCTCGCGATGATATCTTCGAACAGGCACCGATGACCATCCGTCATTGACGCGTGATCCATACAGCGTTCCATGGACGTCATCGTGAGTGTATCGAGACTTCGACGATTGTACCCGTGGCGAACGAGAGAGTCTGCGTATCGCACCACGCTCGGACTCGTAGTTTCTTCTCCTATGATGTCCGCAATGAAGACGCGCACATCCAGGGTGTCGCGACGATCGATGACGCCGTGTGTGCACAGAGTGTCGTACGTGTCGAGTTGTTTCGTGTACCGTTTGACGTGCTTGTATTCCGTGGGGCATTGGCCGAAGAGGGTGCGTGCCGTGATGGTGTCACCCTCCCCCATGGCGAGTTTTGCCTCTGTGTAGAGAACCTCGTCGTTGGACGGATGTTGCAGCGTTGCAAGGTACGCGAGATAGTTATGCGCCGACCGGGGCGTCATGGAAGAACTTGTCAGCGTGGTTCGAATGCGGCACGAATGCGGTGTGGTCATCTTTCTTCTCGGTTGGTACGCAATCCCATGTACCAACCAAAATCCCGAGAAAGACGATCAATGGCGCAGACAAGTCGCATCCTCCTCACCGGTGGCACGCACAACCGTGTGCTCTGCTCGCACTCTACTATGTGCCACCACTGCGGATACATTGGGGGCGGAGAAACACCCAACGTCTGTTCCGAATGTGGCATACGGACGCACGAGGGATGCGTGCCGTCATTCAACGGGGGAATGTGCGACGGCTGCAGGTTTCGTACTGACCAACCGTGCGAGATCTGTCGCGTTTCGAACAACACCCCGACGTCAGACGACGTCGACCGTCTCGTGATGATCGCCGCGTTTCACGGCCGTCACTGGACGCGTGGTGAGGACGACTCACGACCGTGCCTCCCCGAGGGCTGCGAAATTGCTCAACGTCTTTTTCTCGATCCTGATACTCTTTTCCAACCTTCATATTTTCCGGAGGGTTTCACGGGATGCGAACCGATGCGCGTCATGGTGGACGGCGTGTCGTACCTCTCGCATCCGATGATGGTGCATTCGTGGTGTGTGCAGAGCGTGTTTCAATTCCATCCCGCGCCTACCGGATCGTCCAGCTGGCAGTCTGTCGTGGAATCCATCGACGCACCTCGACAGGGTAGTTTTGCGGAGACATCGACTCAATGCAAGATGGGTGTGGTCAATACATCCTCTCCGTGCGCCTTCTGTGATTCGTGCGAGGGGCATCAGATCTTCTGCTACGGACACACAAACTCGTCACGGGGATGCACCAACTGCAACTGGAACCTGCGTCCCCACTTTACGTACACGAGCTTCCACCCCTCGTGTGCTGTGCGCGCGGGGATGTACCGCGTGATCGATCCCGTCGACGGAGGTTCTGGAATGATTTGCCGCAGGAGCATGTCCTCCTTTCTCCCACGTGTGCATCGCCTTCAGCGGACGCGGGAGATGTCGTCGCGTGTCCAACGTGTGGAGCGTTGGTTGGAGCAGTCCAGCGGGTTTCACATGGATCTCGCGTCACGCATCGACCCGGCCACTGTGACGATGGACCTTTCGCGAACTCTCCCTGTGGTCGGTGCCCGGTACGACACCTTCCCAGTCGCTCGTGCCCGACGCGTCGTCCACAAACGTCACCGTGCGGAGAAGGTCCAGAACGGTACCACGGAGGTCCTGCAGGACGTCCCCGAACAACCACACAACGGCACCGACGATGCCGGCACGACGTCCCGTACGCACGATGAGTACGCCGGCAATCGACGCGACGACGACCATGACCAGAGCGGCGAAAACCGCTCCGAGACCGGCGAGCCTCCGAATAGTTCCGTGAGAGGAGGAACGGGGGGGCATTCATCGACGGTGCATCGTCGCTCCATGTCGTTGGAGGAATCCTCCGAACTGATTCGCATCCTGGCGTGTCCGCGTCTCATCGAGGCGATCGACGTGCGCGTCGAGCATCTTGTGCGTCACATAGTGCAACGTGAGATGGATGCGGAGCGAGGAATTCGGGCGTGTCGGGAATTGTGCGACGAGTAAGTAATTCGTGAATGTATGACTTTTTTTTTATCATGCGTCTAGAAACACCACACCACACGAACGTACACTGATGTCTGGTCATGGACAGATTGCAAAGTCTGCCGAAGTAGATGTGAGGAACGATGAAACGAACGAGAACAAGGAACTGGTGAGCGACGTTGAGGTCGTCACCGTGGAGGACAAGGACGCGAAGGCGGTGAACAAGGCCGCACAGACGACCAAGTCGACGGCGATCGAGGACACGGGCTTCGAACACCAGGACGTCGTAGTCGCTCCCATTTTAGAGGCACCCGCGTCCGCAAAGATGGAAAAGAAGGAGACTCCCAAGGCGCCGAAGAAGGTCGAGACTCCGCCGGCGCCGAAGAAGGTCGAGACTCCGCCGGCGCCGAAGAAGGTCGAGACTCCGCCGGCGCCGAAGAAGGTCGAGACTCCGCCGGCGCCGAAGAAGGTCGAGACTCCGCCGGCGCCGAAGAAGGTCCTCGATCCCATTGTCGACCCTCCCGTCAAAAATGCGCTGAAGAAGTCGCAGGATCTCATGCATGGGTTCGACGTCAAGGCGAAGCACGAGGGTATGTGTGTCGGTTACTTCAAGGTGGAGGGCACCGATGCGCAGGTTCTCGCCGCGTGCGCCAAGGCACCGGACAACACGTGTCCGGTTTCCTTCAACGCCGACTCCTGCGTCGCACTCAAGCCGGTCAATGTGGATGTCACCAAGGGTGCAAAGGTCATGATGTTCTAAGCCCCGTTCAGGACACGATACCATTAGAAACTCACGATGATACCGCATTTGCAACGGGACAACGTGATGTGCCACACTTATTTTGGCATCGTGCGTAAAAACACAAACACATGCCGTTCTTTGGTCTCGCCACAACAGGTGACCTTGAGAAGAAGACGTCGTGCACCCAGATCATCAACGGCATTCACATTTGTTCCATTCCAAAATACGACACAATCGTAGAACCGAACGACTTCAAGTTTGGCTCCGTGATCGACTCGAGCGAAAACGTCTGTTTGCACTTTGACCACGTTCCCGATGTGGTCGGAGCAGCAACGGCGAAGCGAATCTCGAATATGATTGGTCATGGCGACATTCCTGACAATTACGTGTGCTTCGATGCGGCGAAGACGACCCAGTATTTCAAGGCACTTGTCCCCGAGGCAAAACAACCCATGGCAAAGGGTTTTCTTGATATGGTTTCAATGGACGACTTTCATGAAGCGTCGCGGACCTCCGGTGAACAATCGTCACGTACCAAATTATTACCTCCAACCGTGCTCTCGGAGGAACACGTTGTATCGCGTCGGGGAATGCAACGCGCGTCGCCGCATGAAGCGTTGTTATCCAAAGCGGTGATTTAAGATTCTCTCGAATGTCGTGGAGTCTGGTTCGTGTGGGGAACGGTGTAACACACACATTTTTTTCAAACCCATGGGAAACGTCGTGTCGCTGTGCACGTCTCAGACGACCTGTGACGCATGTAACGATCCAACCTTCAAGGGACTGGGAATCCTCGCGTCGCGTTCGTGTTCGTATGCGGCCATTCTGAAGCGCATGGACGAGTTGCGTCTCCCGTACCACAATTCGGTGAGTCTCCTCCGTGGATTCAACGAGCGCAAGACGTGGGACATTTACCTATTCTTTTCCAATTGGTCGGGTCCCGTCACCGCCGCGTGTGTGGTGCGCATGATGGAGCAGTTCCGGGCGGCTCATCGCGAATGGATGTCCAAACTCAAGGGGTACAACGGGTTCACCACGCAGAGCATTCGAGTCCGCTTGTTCGGGTTTGTGTTTTGCAGAGGTGTGCAAACGGATTCCACATTTGACAAGAAATATGGCGCGTACCCTACAGTGCGGGAGTGGTTGGACACGTCGGAGGTCAGCCCGTGGGTCGTGTCCGCGAACACGAGCACACGTAACATGTATCATCCCGACCTGGACCTGCACACCATTCGAGTCGTCGGCAATCGGACGCAGACAGGCGTTACCTTCTCTCCTCCCTCCTGGAACGATTCCTACCGCCACCCGGAGGGGTGCGTCGGCTATCAGACGCGTTTCTGGAACGGCACGGACGTATGGAGCGCGACCGCGCAACGCCACTACCTCCGAGTGTCCAAGGTGCTCAAGGATCCATCCAATGGAGAATTCGGAGATCATCTCAAAATTTTGAAACACGAAATGGGACACTGCTTTTTTCTAGACGACCTGTACGACAAGAAAAAGTACCCCGCACCGCTCCCCGATGTCACATGCTCGTGTGAACCCAACGGACACTGCACAGTCAACGTCGACGATACCATCATGCACGGCGGTCCCGTCATCACATCATTCGATCACGCACAGCTTCGGCACGTGTGGAACGCGTCTCGTGCGCTGGAGGAACGCCGTGCCTCCTAATCGTAAACGCGTTCGGGGGGTTCGACGCCACAGAGGGCGATGCCGCAGAGTACGTTTGTAACCGTGATGGTGTACCCACCATTCCCGTCTGAGGTGCGGATCTTGACCTTCGTGAGCTCGCAGATGCCACGCTCGCGAAGGGGAGGCATGTACTTGTCAGACGAGACACTTGGGATGCGGGCCAAGTCGCTGCGTGTCGCACGCCATGCGATATATTCGTCGCGAAACAGGTGCGTCTCCATCAAGAGTCCGCGGTTCCAAACAGGATCGACACCTATTCGAATGTAGAACTTGACACCCGCGCACTCCTCGATAAAGAGTTCCACAGGGTTGGAGAGGCCGCGTCCGTTGTTGTAGAACTTTTCAAACGCCGGAGGGAGTTTATCTGGACGCGACATCGGGTCGATGGTGCCGTACTGATCCACCATGTCAACGTACGCAAGAACCATCTTGCGCTGTACCACATCCATGATGCGGTCGATCTCCTCCATCACGTTGCCGTCGCGGGGTTGGATGGGAGTGTCCATGAGGACACCGCAGAGACGGCGCGACACCTGGTTGTTGTTGTTCTTCCAATGCTTGGGAAACGCATTGCCCACCCAAAAGTGGTGCGCCTTGCACGTACCCACCCACGGCGTCTCGTGTTTGACCGCGTAACTGCCCTCCTCGCCGCTGCAGCTCGTCTGCCACTCCTCCTGAATGAGTTGCAGGTCCTCAGAAACCTCGTTGCAGTAGATGGCACGCGACTTCCCCTTGTTGAGTACCTGTGACATTCCGAATTTTTGTTCAATGTTGCTTGATAGGATTCCGCGTAAGTGGACGGGCCAGAACTTTTGCATGACGAGCATGATGGTCGACTTTCCCGTGCCGCCATATCCAATGATGATGAAGGTGGTCTGGTAGGTGTCGAACTCGTGCACGGTGAATAGAGTGCGGCCCTTTTTACCCCACAACATGAACTTGTCGTGCATGCCAAACGACTGCGAGTCGTAGATCTTGTCGAACTGCGGTGTGGGGCAGTCGCGCCAGTTGCGACCCGTGTGAACCCGCATGTAGCGAGTGCGCGTGCATCCGTCGGTAATTGGGACGAGGACGATGTCGTGTACGCGCACGTAGACCGTCGCATCGAGCGCAAGCGTCTTCGCCGTCTCCTCTGGCAGGCACGACTCTCCACGAAAGAGATTCGCAAGCAATCTGTGTCCGATGGCGTCGGACACGGAGAGTAGCTGAAACCCCTCCGGAGGAGATGCGACCTGCATCCACCGCTGCCCGGCGTAAGGTTTGACGATCACAAACGATCGGCGATGGACGCGTTCCTCCTTGCCTCCGAGTGCGACCCACATTTCCATGTCCATTCGGTAGCGGCGCTTGCGCTCCTGTGAGTACAGTGGCACCCACACCTGTCCGGACGCGTTCTTCACGTAGTGCGTCTCGGTAATCACGACGTCATCGAGCACGTTCTCGCGAAGGAACTCGTCGCTGAGTGGAAATCGCTCCAACTTGGTCAGCGAGTCCACCACGATCGGCGAACGCGTGCGTAACTCGGTCATTTTATCGGTCGGTTCCCCCACAGCACGCTGCCAGGAACGACCCCACACACCCGGCTCGTCGTCTCCACCGTCTGGAAACGCTCGCTGCATGTACGCGACGAGACGATAGTCCGTCAGCTGGTACTCCTCACCGTAGCACTCGAACGCCTCCGCCTCGTACCATGCGCATTGCAGGAAACACATCTCGTTGTCCGTCACCAACTCTTCCGTCTCTGCAAACGTGTCGTACCGGAAGGCAGTCTTGAGGTGGACGACACACACATCCTCCGGACTAGGTTTCGTCACAAAGTGTTTGTCGTCCCGGTACACGAGCTTGCGAATCTCGTTGACGCGCGCCTCCATGAATTTCCAGTACGGCCTCATCGCGTACGGCCACGCCATGTCGGTCGCCGCATCGTAGATGACCGCGCCGCGACCCAATGCGTCGCCCTCGTACGAACGGAGGTGGCAATTCTCCTCAATGTCGGGCGCCTCCGCAACGGGGCGTTCCGTCATGTACTTGATCATCTGGTCGTGCGTCCCACCAGAGGCGGTGTGCACCAGCCACGCGTCGAAATTGTAGTCGTATCGAGTGTTGTCGTCGATGAATGTGGTGATTTCCATGGCGGTTTCGAACGCCTGCGTTTCCAGGTTGGACGCCGTCACCGATCGAGTGAGAAAGTGTTTGCCGGCGCGCCGGAAGTTTTCCCCCGCGAGAACTTTCCGCAGCTTGAGAAACGAATCCTGCCACGACTTGAGTTTCGTCTCGTCCACATCGACGAGCGTCTGACCTCCCATGACGTCGCGGCGTTCCTCGTCTGGGAGAACGTCCGCCGCACCTGCAATGCCATGGCGCATTCTACTGCAGATCGTGTTGTTGTGGATCAGGAACTGACGCACCATCCCGTAAACCTGCTGAACGTCGCGCAACTGATCACGGACGTCTCCCTCGGTGAGGATGCCGTGCACGTTATCCCCAGACCAGCGTTCCAGCTTTCGCCAGCGAATATAGTCCCTGGAGAACTGTTCGTGAATGTCCTTCCAGGTCAGCCCCATACGGTTAGGAGGAATCCTGAGTACCTCGAATATGCGCGATGTCACGGTCTGCGGAGTGACGTCGTGCATGCACCACACTTGATGGTACTCGCCGAGCAGGCGTCGCACATCATCTGCGTCCGGAATCTCGTCCTCCGCACGCGCGCCGTAGAACAGGTGCTCGAGCGTCCAGGCGTTCCCGTCCACCACCTCCATGTCTACCGCCATCGCCACTTCCCGTGTCGTGTGAATGCGTATTTCGTTGGTACACACCGTTCCACTCTGATCTTGACGGTGGTACCAACTCGAAAGGAAACTATGCAGCGTCTTGACATTGCCGTTCACAACGCGTCCTCCATCGATGCCATCCGTGAGGACCTCAAACTCCAGAGCGTGAGCATCGTGCGCGTCGTCGACGACGCACGCGCCGCCGGTATTGAGCAGAACACCTCACACGTACCCATGCTTCTCCGAGAGGACGGCGAATCGGGTCATGGGTGAGTGATTGTCGTTGGTGGTAGGAGAGAGAGAGAGAGAGAGGGTTGCGTTTGGTGACGAGTAGGTGTGTGTGTGAGAGGTTCCGTCGCCTTGTCAGTAATGAATCTGTGTGGTGAATCGAGAGAGAGAGAGAGAGAGAGTTTTGTCTGTCCACAAGCGCGACCGTCATTTTTTTCCTCCTGTCAGTGACAACATGCCTCCGAAACGCCGAAGTCCGAAGAGGTCGCGCAGTCCGAAGAGGTCGCGCAGTACGAAGAGGTCGCGCAGTCCGAAGAGGTCGCACAGTCCGAAGAGGTCGCGCCGGTCCAGGTCGACTCGTCGCTCCGGCGCGCGCCGCAGGTACCGTGCTGCTGCTGCTCAATGGCTGATAGAACAAGGAAAAAAAGCAGGTGATATAGTAAGTGGTAAAACGAAAGAATTAGCTGATGGATCGGCATTGCCGTTGCGACGTCAGTTACGATACCACATGGACCATGGAAACGTCTGGGCGGTAGCACAGTCCCCCAAAGTTGGTACCCCCCTTCCCGTTTCGACTACGCAAGTGACGATTACGTTACCCAATGACAAAACGTATACGCTCACGGCAACAGACCGGGATCGTATCGATATTTCATTCGGAGACGGTACTACTGACGCAAACGCAATAAAGAACTGGTTCGAGGCTCAGAGTGAGGTAAACAAAACTGAGGGTGAAAGTCCACAACCCATTGGAATCAATTTCGTGGAGGTAGACGCGGAAAATGAAAATATGCATGTCGAACTTATTTCTCCCTTTTCATCGCTGGTATCCACAGATTTGATTAACAGTCTTAGAGTGGTTCAATGTAATAAAGATGGATCCGTACATACATGTAGCAACGGGTGGGTTGGGAGTTTTCAAACCGACCCTCCGTGACATTAACCACCAATCAGTATTGTCCATAGGTCAAGTGTGTGCACACCGTCGCGATCATGCGCGTCCTCATCACGGGTGCGTCGCGCGGCATCGGTCGTGCCATCGCGACGCGGTTCGCGGAGCGGTACGGGTCGGACCTCATCGTCGGTCTGATGGCGCGGTCGGGCACCACACCGATGCACTCGTCATTGGAGGGGTCGTTGCGGGACACGGCGCGCAACGTGTCCTCTCACGGCTCCGCCGCCTTCCAACTTGCCACCGATTTGCGAGACGTGACGTCGGTGCGGTCCTCCATCTCTCACTTTCTTCACGCGGCGGGTGGTCTCGACGTGCTCGTCAACAACGCGTCGGCGCTGATTCCGAACCCGCGAAAACAGGCGGAGAGCAAGAGCATGTCCCTCCTTTACGAGGTCAACACACGCGGCACGATGGTCTGTATCGACGCGTGTCGCGAGGCGCTCGTCGACAGTTCGGGATCCATCGTCACCATATCCCCTCCCATTCGCATGGGTCGTCTGGACTGGCTCCGTCAGTACGGAGTTCCGTACACGGTGTCCAAGTACTCGATGACACTCGCCACCCTCGCCGAGGCACGATCCGACGGGGTGCGCGCGAACTGCATCTGGCCGCGGTACATGATCTCCACTGCGGCAACGGAGCGGTTGGAGCGGATGGGTATCGTGCCGGGAGCTCATTCGGACGGACGCGACGCGATGGAGCTTGCGGACGCCGTTATCCGTCTCGCCGTGGACGACATGCACCGCAACGCTCAATGCATCTTCGACGACGACGTTCTTCCCTCTCTTCCGAGAACGAATGCTCCTCTGGATGCCTACGCTGAGGAACGGCTTGAACAGAGTATGCGTCAACGCTGAATTTCTTTTTTTCGATGCAACGTCGGAACTCATCAGAGACGTCCCAACAATTGCCTCATTAGTGTAAGGGTCAGAAAGACTACTGGACGACATCTAGAGCAAATGTGGAATGTTCCTACAGATCTGGTTTCCGTATGCGTGGCAGATGTCGCTAATGCACGGTACGAACATTGTTGTGAACTATTGCAACGCCTTTACGAGTACACGGACGGACGCGGTGCATGGGTGGGGCGACGTTTGCGGGTCCATTCCCCTCCGTCCATACACGACACTCACCCTCTTCTCGCACGCGACGACACTGGATGCACCTGGGTACTCACAACCTCAACAACGGTGACCAACGATCACGAGACACTCGATGTGGAAACCATGTTCAAACGATACGTGTTCGAGGAGTATTGGCAGCAGGCACAGGACGACCTTCGGTATCGAGAAAAATGTGTCAATGGCTTGTATGTTCCCTCTCCGGAATTGCACCATCACCACTCCGACATCGACGATTAACGTGAGGAATACTGTAGGATGGGAGGGATGAGTGCGGCATGTAGAATGTCGTCAGTTGTGATTCTGTACCATTACATGTATGGGAGGAGTGGGTACAGTAAGACTCGGAGTCCTACTGTACGTAACCGAACGTGTACCAACAAAAAGGAAATACACACCCACCTCATGGAACTGCAGATCGCTACCGACCTCATGCGCCTGTGCACCACGCGCGAGTACGGTTTGCGTCACCTTCGGAGCGCACTGTGCAAGGGATACGGCGCCGATGCCATCGCACCCGACGACATGTCGTATTTACTGGTCCTTTTTTTGGAACAGGAGTCACCGTGGACAGAGTCTGTGGAGTCACAGGACATGTTGAAGGTCCTACGCGATACGGACGCGACGCGGTTTGCGATGGCGATGGTGCAACATGGCGTGCACGATGCAGACCTCGTCGCGCGCATCCTCACAAACCTTTTGCACCATCCCGATCTCGACCCTCGCACGTCGCACATTTTGTGCAACATTCTCCATTTGGTGGACGTGGATGCTCTCGTGGATCGTCTCCTTTCGGAACACGAGAACGACACGACCAAACATCGTCTTCGCGCTGCGACGACCGCATCCAAACGTACGCGCCTGCGCACGTGTCGGAGCGTCGTCCAACAGTTGCGCGACGCTGCGTGAGCGATTTCAGCTTGGGGGGAAAAAAATGGTGTGTACGCACACTGGCGATCACGATTCCATGTGATGGGGTCGGTATTACAAATGTACGGGAGGAGGGCGGTCTGTTTCTCACTCACTCTCTAGTTCGATCGTGGTGACTTGAGTCTCTTCATGCCTATGGACACACTAGAGTCGCGAGATCCCACCACCGACCGGGTGCGGAGAGACGCAACGGACGCACTGTCCACCATTTCAAAGTCGTGTCGACTTATCTCGGAACGGACCTCGGACCGTCCCTCGTCGAGGAGTTCGGGCTTGTACCGTCGCACCGCGTTGTCGTCCGCGATACGACGCTGTTCACGGCCGTCGTCCGCGCGACGGCGCGACGTCGACGACGCCGTGGAAATGTAGGACGACGGCGGAGGTGGTGCAGAGGAACGCGGTTCCTCTTGTGTTGGGCACGACTCTTCGTCCTCTCTTGGATCTGTACCACGAGAATCGCGTTTACGCGGCGGAGGTGGTGCAGAGGAACGCGGTTCCTCTTGTGTTGGACACGACTCTTCTTCCTCTCTTGGATCTGTACCACGAGAATCGCGTTTACGCGGCGGAGGGGAAGGGGTGTCAACGTCCCTGTCCTCCTCCTCCCGACGCGGAGCAGGGCGGCGTCGCGCCCGTTCCTCGACGTAGGTCTGCGACACGACGGAATGGGGAACGTCGATCTGCGAGATGGAGTCACTTGGAAGGATTTCCAATTCCGGTTCTTCGCTCTCGAGAACCACCTCTTCCGACCGTTGCGATGGAGGTGGAAGAGGAGCACGAGCGACCGACACCTCTGACGGCGGCGCAGTACCCCGCGACACCGTCGATTCCAGCTCCACACGGACGCTGTCGGCATTTACGAGGGAGTAGAAGGCCTGACGACACGCGTCCATGCATGTGATTCGCTTCTGTACCACATCGCGTGTGGTGAAGAATTCCGCCGTCTGAAGGTGCTCGTGAAGTGCGGCTGATTCGAGGAAGTGGCGTACAAACTTTAGAAGAGCAGGGCAATGAATCACGGGTCGACGATTCCCGCGAAAGCGCTCCTCCACGTAGTGCACGAAGCACATTTCGTACGTTTCATCGATGTCCGGGCACGTGTTGCGCACAAAGTCGATGTCCTCGTTCACGATGGCATCCGACCACACGTGCACACGCTTCAACCCGGTCTGATAGTAGGATCCGCGGACGTCGTCCTTGCACTTGGCGTGCAGACCTTGGAAGGCGCGACGCGTGAGTGTGTCGCAGATGGAAAGGAGTCGCTGGCCGGGTTCCGACGAAAAGATACCCGCAGAAAGGATGTGACGTGACGACGAGCTCGACATAGTTATGTTGAATGTTCCGAAATTGTGGAGTTGTAGTTTGAACGTACAACAATCAGGCAAGTGATGGCAGCGACCATGGCAGCCGTGAGTGCGGAGAGGATCACGGAGGGCGATGTGGAGTCCTTGGGGACCACGAAGCATACTCTTGACAGATATGTGATCAGTGTGAGTGTCGTGAATTGGACCATGGACAGTCGCACATCCGGAGCGGTGATCGGCACGGGTGTGGGACCAAACTTGGCGTCAAAGTTCGTGGACATATTGGTACCGAGTCACTCTTGCTCCTTTTGAGTACCAAAAAAAGAGACGTTATGAGTGACACGATGCAAATGGTGCGAGAGGCAGGAGAACACGTCGTTGTGGAGGCCGTGCCGGGAGCGGGGAAAACGCACATGATCGTCGCGCTTGCGCAGTCGTTCGAGGAGGGCAGTCTCATCCTCGCGTACAACAATGCCCTGGCGTCCGAAATCCAATCCCTCGTCGATCCGGAACGTGTGCAGTGCTACACGTTTCACTCGCTCTGTTCACGCTGCGTAGGCGTCGTACGCGACGACCTGCAACTTCTGAATACGGTGGAGGCGCTTGAGCAGCGGAAATTGACGATCGCAACGGACGACGTGCCAGTTGCGCGCGCGCTGTTCATCGACGAGGCGCAGGACGTGCGTCCCGTGTACATACGTCTTCTCAAGGCTCTTGGACTCATTCGACAGGCGAACCGCATCTACGTGTTCGGAGACCGCAATCAACTCATCTACGACTACGACCCGAACTTTCCGGCGTGTTTGGACGTGTTGACGCGTCCAAACGCACACGTTCGCAAGGGCGTGGTATGGAAGCGCGTCGTCGCCTCGGTCTCGCGCCGTCTTCCTCCTCCCGTGGCATCCCTCGTCTCCGACCTATTTGGCGTCGCGATCAAGAGCGATACGTCGTTGGTACACGCCGATACTCCTCCTCCCATGGTGGAGGTGCGGACGCCAACGTCCATGTACCGTCTCGCACAGGAGCTGTGCGATCTCAAAGAGATACCTCACTTGCTCCTCGTGGATCGACGCAGGAAGAATGGTCCTCTGCGCGCACTCCTGAATGAGTGGTCTCGCGAGGGTGTGGTGATGAACGTGCACCGGGAGACACACAACGAGATGGCAACGATGACCTGCGCGACATACTGGAGTGCAAAGGGGCTGCAGCACGACACTGTTGTGGTGGTCGTACCGGAGCAGACACCGCGCAACCCCCTCTACGTGGCGCTTACGCGCACCCTTCGTCGTCTCGTGATCGTCATCGACCCCAAGGCGCCTCACGCAGCACTGTGTCAGGCGATCGCGCGCCATCCTGACGCGGTGACCATCACCTCGCAACGGGCGGCGCGCGCCATCGCATCGGCATGCAAATTGGATCCGGTCGTGTCCCTCAGTGGTCGCAAAGAGTATGGAGGGTCGACTACCGTTCCGGAGCACCACATCGGAACGTCGCGCGTCTCCGTTCCCATTTCCTCTGTCTACCAGGATGATTCTCAGCTACCCGCGGACGTCGTTGTCTCCATGGCATTGGCCTGGATGGAGATTCGATGCACGGGCGCGTGTCGCCTCGTCGATGAGGTGCTTCAACCGCTCGTAATCGAGTGGAACCAGAACGCGGCACTCCGCGCACACGGGTACATTGGGCGTCCCATCTACTCCAAGTTCAAGACGGAGGATATGCTCCTCTCGCCAGACCTGCGCACATTGCTGCGTGACGCGTACGACGCCCTTCGCGATGCAGGGGATGAGTTGGACGAGATAAGCATCCTCAATCTGTACGAACTGGCGTACATCAAGCGATCGTACGACGACGGCTTCGAATGTGTCACGCGTCAGCGCAACACAGACCCCGTCATCACTCCCTTTGACCGGGAACGCATCGAATGGGTGAAGAATACACTGTCGAAGGCGACCGAATTCGACGTTCCGACGGCGTCATCGACGTCGCGTCGCGTCCACGCGCGCGGGGAGGGGCACTCGTACCACGTGGTCGCGCAGTCGACGTCCGACGACGTTGCACAGGCAGCGATGCGGTGCGAAGCGGGGCGACCGTGCGTCCTCGTCGACGTGGAGGCGTGGTCGAAGACGACGGTGTCCCTTGTGGAGGAGGAGTGAGTGTGGGACGGATGCGGAAGGCAAGATTCCAACAGAGATGTGGAGTGGTGGTGGAATCACGCCGCTCCCTGTGACGGAAGGCGGGACTGTCCCGTGCACGCGCGACGTGATTGCACGCGCGGCACGTGGTGACGAGGGTGGTGGACGCGTAACACGGGAAGAGGCGGGGAAGGGGGTATCGCGTGACGTGCGCGGCGACGGACGTTTCGGGCGTGACGTTGCAACTGCACTGCCAACAGTGGGTGTCTCGTTGGAACCGGCGTCGCGCGGCGCGATGCAGTCCCGTCGTGCCTGTCTGGTGGACGTAAAGGGGCATGTACGTGTTTTTGGGGTTCCGTCCAATATTTCTTTCCAATTCTTTGAAAACTGCATTGTGTACAGGTACTGTCACATTGCGGTACACAATCGCATCGGTCATTGTGGCAACGCTCACGCCAGGTCAGACATCCCTTCTCACTCGAGCTCGTGCACGGACGGCGTCGCGTACGTGTTGACCCACGTGCGGCGCGCGTCGCCGTCGTTCTTCATCGTGTAGAACCACTCCTTCACCGCGTCGCACGACGCGAGTGTGGAATCGAGGCGACACGCGCACACGACGATGGCGGCAACGGTGGTGAAGTCGTAGGTGCCCAGGTACAGATTCTTGGAGCCATTCTTGACATGCACCTTGTATTTGTCTCCCGATTGACACTTGTACACTCCCTTGTACGCCGACTGCCCGTCCTCCTCGATCATGCGACCGATGCGCAACTTGTCCAAATGCGGCGCAAGGTGCATCTTCAAATAGGAATGAATATCCGGGTCGGCGAACCTGTACATCTTCTTCACACGGACGTGTTCCTCGTCCTCGCAGTACGACGACACCGGGGTGCGTGCTCGCTTCACATACACATCCATTTGCGCATTCTGAAGCCGCGGGACACCGTCAGCGACAGTCGTGACGGCGTCCTCGACCTGGGCATGATTGCGCCGCTCGTGATCCTTGATGCGTGCAGAGCGGTACGTGTTGTCGGCACGTGAATCTCCAAGTTGGTGCACATTGAATTCGATGAGTCCATCGCAGTCAGGGCACTGTACCGTAACAACGAGCTGCGCCTTGTCCGCCTTTTGCGGGTGCACAGATGGGGCGGGTGCCTTGACGACGATGTGATCATGCGAGACACCGTCAATGACGGTCGTGACGGCGTCTCCGACCTGGAGATATTTGGCGTCCGGTGACTCCTGCACGTTGTGGTCGAGTGCGTTGCCCAACGTGACCATAGGGGATACGACCTCGCGTGTCGTCTGCACGGTGTCGTCGTCGTCCTGTGCATCGTCCTGTACAGTGTTGTCCTTGTCCTGTGTTTCGACTGCATTGCCCACCTTGACCATAAAGGATACGACCTCGCGTGCCGCATCTGTGGGACACGAATAAAACTTCCCCTTGAAGTACGGGCGGGCAATCTTGCGCATGTTCTCCGGTACCGGGTCGATGCATGCGTAATAGATGTTGTTTCCGTGCTGAGGGCGGTTGTCCGTGAGGACGAAGGTGAACCCACTCCGTGCACGATCGCTACGGAGCGATTGTATTGCGTCGCGTTCCGACATGGCGAACACCTTCTCGGCGCGCACGAGGACCGATGGCGGCCAGTACTGAATGCAGGTAGCGACATGGTCGTCGTCAGGAACCGTCGTCTCATGCGTCGCCGCCGACGGAGAGGTCACATCGTGCGGCACGAGGTACGGAACGCCGCGAAACGTCTTCATGATGTGGGAGGAGACCTCGTGCAACTTGTCGATGGTCGTGTTCATGCGGTACGAGATCGTGTCCATGGGAACGATGCGAACTTCATCGGCGTCGAACCCGATCATGGGCATGTGTGCGTCGGGAACAATCACGACGCCCTCCTTACCGTCCACGACCACCGGGGTGCCCTCCTGCAGGTGCATCATCGCGGGGTCGACGGCCTCCTTGCGCATCTTCACGATTCCGTCTTGGAACGGGTGCACACGAAAGTTCTCCAGGACGAGGTACTGTGTGCCCAGCGTCTCGCACGTCACGGCATTCCACACTCCCTCGTTGGCGATCTCGATCGTAAGCATCGGCATGGGTCTCTCTCTCCTTTCTGTTTGGTACGTGTCACGACCCTCTTTCGTGTTGGTACGCTCGCGCGCGTCTAAACGTAACGGTACGAAAACCTACCCTCATATGCTAAACTCGAATGTCATTCGCGCTCTTCGTGTCGCGCAACAAGAAGCGTACAACGATGTGCATGACTCGTACAGTATGAGATCGGGTCGTAGAAACCAACCCAGGGCCACCACTCGCACTGCGGTGCCGAACAATTCAGGGTAGATTACTTGATACAAAAAAATCGGGGAGACCGTCTACATTCACCCAACATGAGCGTCGAAAAAACACACTAGTTTCTCACGTACACGTTGAAATGGTTGTCCCTGTCCTTGCTGAAGGCGACGTTGATAACATAGGACTCGCGTGCGACTCGCGATGCCGTGTTCTTCTCCAAAAACACGAACTTCTTGGCAGTAATCAGAGGTACCTCCGCGTCGTCGTCGAGCTCGTCCCACAACAACACACGAACGTCGAAGTGCCTGCACAGTTGCTGTAAGTGATAGGCGTTCCCAAAGGATCCGAGAAACTTGTCGATCGATCGATTGCGCGCGTAATCGGGCACCTTGAGCACGTCGGCGAAGTGTTTGACGCCCGGGTTTACGTCGGCGATCCACGTGCGAACCTCCAGGTCTTTTCCCTGGTCCTTGGGCGTGACGTCGCGACACGGCTGTTTCTTGCCCCAGGGGAGGGGAGTAACATGCTCCAGTTGGTTCAGACCCGCCAGGACGACGTAGACCCAACACGAACCGTCCGCCCTCACCTGCATGCGAGAAAACTCCGGGTCGCTCGCCAGGCAGAACGTACGACTCCTCAGCGAACGCTTCATTTATTGTGTTTGGTACCACAAGGAGTGTCTCTCTCTCTCTCCTTTCTGTTTGGTACGTGTCACGACCCTCTTTCGTGTTGGTACGCTCGCGCGCGTCTAAACGTAACGGTACGAAAACATACCCTCATATGCTAAACTCGAATGTCCTTTGCGCTCTTCGTGTCGCGCAACAAGAAACGTCCCGACGAACTGTGCCCGGGGTCGACGTTGTGCACCGAGTTTCTGCAAAACATAGACGAGCGCGAGGTGGAGGTGGTCGACTGCAACCGTCCCGACTTCAAGAAACCCGCGTGGTTGAAGGGAACACCCACCCTTTACGAGTACCAAACGGATAGGACGTGGGATGGTCACAAAGCGGTACGGCGATTGTACCACATGTCCATGCACTATGCAATGACACCACCCGCCAAGGGAGGAGGAGGAGGAGGAGGAGGAGGAGGAGGTGGTGCCCCGCCGTCCCGCGCTCCTCCTCCACGTGGCGCTCTCCCCCCACGCGGCGCTCCTCCTCCTCCTCCGCGCGCGCAGACCACCGCGGGTGACAGTGAGGACGCAGTGGATGGCTCCATTTGGGAGAGTCAGATCACTCCCGACATGGACGATGATTCACAGGAGATAGAGACGCGTTCGGACCGAAAAATGAACGCTGATGATCTGCAACGTGCCATGTCCGAGCGAGTGATGTCCAACGCCATGAACGCCAACGGTGACAAACCTCAGACCATGAATGCTCCCCCCCCTCCCCCTCCTGCGCTCAACGATTGATGGATCACATCGTGAGAACAGCTCCGATGTCTCGTTGCAAACGCGTCATCATCATGATGTGCGGCGTATCGTTACATGCGGAAAACACCGGGGTCCACTGCGTGCCAGTGCTCATCATCGTATTCTCGCGTGCCACCGCCTCGCGTACGGCATATTGGAGGTCCGCCAGTGTGTTTGGGTCGCTGCACGTGACATCCAGTGTTGTCCAGACATGGGGAGAAAATGGATAGTCTGCATCCGTCGAGTACCACGGTCACATGGATGGTCAGTGCGTGAAATATGATACGGTTAACGTCGGTGCTCAGTTCCTCGAATCCACGGAAGTGGTCGTTGTGACGTTTCAGGGACATTCTCAACATCACCTGAGACGGGTCGTCACCCGGAAGGACCTGATTGGGACACGGCCAGTCGCGCACGACCCCAGTAAAGAGCGGTCGCATTTTTGTGGTGGTTGGTACAGGCGCAACTTTTCACAACGTTGGTACCAATGCAAAGGAGACGAATGCCGATCATGTCCGAGGCGGAGCGCCTGCGTCGCAAGGAGTTGCGTCGCCGTCCCAAAATGATGGAGTGGGTGCGTGCACTGGGTCTGCTCGCGGAGGACGACGGGTGGACGGTAGTGGTTCCGCGCAAGTCTCGCCGGATGTGGGGCGACGAGGGGTGACCTCCTCGCATCGGTGAAGAAAGTAGGGCGACACCACCGCGTCGCACTTGGAGCACGAGAGGGATGGAAGTCCCCTTTTTTTCAACGTTTGGGCACGTAGGCGTTCGACTTCCTCGCGTTGCGTCTTTGCTCGGTGACATTCACAGCACAATGCGTGACAGTTAGTTTCATAGTCATCCCGCCCCCCGCGGTGAAGAGGTACGATGTGGTCAACCTCAAAGGTTGCGGACAGGAGTGTGCCGCAGTATGCACAGATCCATTTCTGACGTGCCGCAACGATTCTCTTCTCATGTGCGGTAATTCGACGTCGTGAAGGCATTTGTTGCTTTCTCACATCGTCGCGTACTCAAGATTGATGAGAAAAAAAATGATGTCCGAATCTATAAACACTCAACACTCCCATGCTACCGTCGTTCCTTTTGTTCCTATGTGCTATGACGAGCGTCGCATCCAGTGAGGTCACGTCTCCACCTCCCTCTCCACCTACCACGTCCACCATGACTCTGGAAACGTGGGAACTTGCACTCATCATCGGATGCGGTACACTCGCTCTACTCATGTGCGCATATTCCGTGTACATTCTCATGCGTCGCCGTAGTACCACAAAACCATTGACCAGGGTGATTGTGGGCATGGAGGAGGGGAGAGTAACGAACGAGTCGAAAAAGGAGTCGAAGGCGGTCGACAAGAAGGAGACGAAGTCTGCTGCGAAGAAGGAGTCGAATGCGGTCGACAATAAGGGGTCGAAGACGGTAGACAAGGTCGACAAGAAGGATGCAAAAAAGGTCGACAAGAAGGATGCAAAGACGACCGTCTCCAAACCGGCTGTCAAGGGCGAGACGAGTGCGGAGGTCATCGCTGTCAAAATCCAACCCAACAACTATGCCGTGACATGCCCAGGGGGTGGAAAGGCGTGCGTCGGGTCACGCAAGGAGGGTGTTCAGACCATTCCACAACCGAACAAACTACCGGCTCCCAAAATGCGTCGCGAAAGCGCTCCCTCGCGGATTGCAGGCGGTCGTAGCAGCGCACCGCGTGTTTGAAAAAAATACACGTACTCGATGAAGGGAGGCGAAATATGAGCGACGACGAGTCTTTTGTCGATGCACGTCTGTACATAGCGATCCGTCCCGCACTCGAGTATCGAATCATCGAGGTCAGTCAACACGCCATCTCCAAAATGTTGGGAGACGGGGACTCGAACGAAATCGAGCTCACTTGTGTGACGGGAGAGAAACGGGAGGGAGAGGGCATGACGTCATTCGCCTCCGTCACGGACTTGGACGCATTATGCAGCCTCTGCATGTCGGTATGTTCCATGACCGAAGAGTATTTGCGCTGCATGGAAATGGAATGGATCGAGTTTCTCACTCGCATTCACACTGGTCTCCGAAACGAACTGAGAGGTGTCCGTAAGAAAATAGAGCATGTGCGACGCGTACGGGAACGCTACAAATGCATTCGTAATACGGAGGTGAACGATGAAGTCGCAAACGAAATGAATCGCCTTCAGGAACAGGTAGAAGAGGTTCTCGACCGGTATCGAGGCGTGGAGGCTCCCCGTGTGCGACGTAACGAGGAACTTCGGAGTGCGACGGTTCGGCTGCGAAGTGAGTTCGGGGGGATGTACGGACGCGTACCGACGAAAACCCTTGCGTGCGTCAAATGCACGTTTGAGGGAGAAATGGCATCGATACAGGAGGTCATTTCACGCTCCTTTGATCGACGCCTTAGAGATTTGATGCATCGTCCCATTTGAACTGGAAAAGCTCTCAGTTTTTTTTTACCGACACACATGCTAGATCTCAACATGAAGTGGAGTGCTCTGACGTTGTTCGTTGTAGGCGTGGTCGCACAGTCTCCTTCATCTCCTCCTCCCGCGTCACCGAGTCCAGATCCTCCTCCTCCTCCCGCGTCACCGAGTCCAGATCCTCCTCCTCCTCTTCCTCCGCCTTCCCCGACCACTCCTCCTCCCTCCATTCCTTTGCCGTCGTACCCTCCCCCCCCTCCGCCCCCGGAACCATCACCACCTCCGCCATTCCCACTCGTCCCAGGCGCTCTGGATGAGACATTTTGGACGGTGCAACGCATCATAATAGTGTCCTCATGTGCGTCGGTAGTCGTCCTATCCTTTGCATTCTTCATGTTTGTCGTGTGTCGCCCACTCACGACGACGACACCCGAACGTACGGAACGGGGCGACGAACAGCGAAAAACGTCATCCAATTCCCGAAAGACAGCAGAGGAGGCGAGTACGTTCGCGGTCATCAGTTCTCGTTCGTAAAGGTCACAAAGTCTAGGTCCAAAAATTCACGCGTCATGGGGGATTCGCGTTTGTCGATCATATGCTTCAACAGTGCCGTCCGTTCGTAGAGGTACCCGTCGGAGGCGATGATGCCGTCGACAATGGGGTCCAGTGTGATGGGGCAGGTCTTCTCCCCGACCGCGCCATCATCGCCTTCTTTTTTGTCCGTCCTCCATTCGGGCCACTGATGCAATACATTCGTCTCCGTTACGAAGACGACATCGGAAAGCACCGAGTGGATACCTGCGATCGCATTCGCGCACACGTTCTCGTACATAAAAAGACAAAATGGCAAAATGGTCTCTCGAAGTGTACCACGGAGCGCCTCCACGGTCGTCGCATCCATTTCCATTCCTGAATCGCGCATCGTCTTCAGCTTTAAAAGCATGCGCGATAGCGACAACAGAATCTGCTCGTTGTGGACGATGTAGTTGCGTTGCGTGCGCGCTAGTTCGTTGCACGTGGCACCCACGTCCACAGTCTTTGCCACATCCCCCCCCACACAAAGGTCGAGAAGGATGTAAAACTCCGTGATTCCGTTTTCGGCGCGAAACGCCAGATCCGTCCACGGTCTGTCGTTACAGACGGTGGCAATCAACAGGATCGCGTCACGTCGCGCGTCACGTCGCGCGTCACCGGGACGTGCACCCGTGTCGCGCATTCGCTGAACGAGGTCCATGATGTCTTCTCCTATACTCTTTTCGTTGGTACCAGCCGTTACACGCAAAGATTGGATGCGATGTTCAAACATCGTCAACAGAAAACCCGATCGTATCAGGGAAACGGAATACATGCAGGCGGATGCCGAAGAATGTCCCATTTGCACGGATGTGATGGGTCCGGACGACAGTCTGTGTCTTCCTGGGTGTGGACATCGGTTCCACGTCCACTGTGTGATGAACTTTTGCCGCTACAACACTCATTGCCCCATTTGTCGCCAGCTTCCCGACGGCGTGCAGGCGCACGACACGTCGTCCACTCCGTCGCCCGTCACGTTGAGCTTGGAGGACGTGATGCACAACCTTGTCGACGAGCGCCGACGCACGTGGCAACGGTACCGGAACCGACGCCGGCGCGCGTTGAACAATCATCCGCACCTGAAAACGCTCTTCGATCGCCTGCAACTCCTTCGGCGCGATATTGGTGCCGTGCACAACGACACACAACGCGTCTACAATCACCTCTGCCGCGACGTATGGCGCACGGATACGGAACTTGCGGAAAGGAGGCGCATGCTCACGCGCCTGCAGCGACGCGAACGTCGCATCGAGCGGTCGCTGTACGACCAGCTCCGCGACTTAGTCGGATCGGAACCGTGAGAATTTATATGGGTCGCTCTCGTATAAATGACACCCCCCAACTCGATTCTGTTCTTTCTCTATCCGTGGGTGGTTCTTCTCACCACCTACGCCATGCGCGCGGCGCACGACTCCCACCTCCGTCTCTACTACATTTCCGACTTGCTCAACTCTCGTCACGATTCGGTCACCGAGTTTCTCATGCGATGGTTCTTGTGGTTTAGCGTCGTCCTCGCCTACCTCCCATTCGTATTGAGTCGGCACGGTCGACGCTCCGCATGGGCATTGGGACTTGCGTGGGTGTTCGCCATCATGTCGGGACTCGACCTCCGCGTCTTCGGAGCCGAGGAGAACAGTGACGTCCTCAAGTACATGCACTACGCGGCGACCGGTATCCTCATGCTCGTGGCGTCGGTGATCATCCTGCGAACGCGTCCCCACTATCGCCTCGGATGGTTCTGGGTCGCTACCACGGTCGTGTACGCCTCGTGCTTTCTTGCCTCCCACTTTTCATCCGACGTCGACATTCCGGCTGAGACCTTCATGTGCGCAGAGTACATATTCTTCGTCACCTTCGGAGTCGTCGTCCTCCTCACCGAGTCTCAGGAACTCAACACGCGTCCATGAGGGATGCGGACGGCGCACGATGAGCAGAGGCATGCAGCACGAGGATCGGGGAGACGGCGCGTGACGCGCAACACCTCGTATACACACAGCGCCTCCTCCCATTCCTCCCCGCAGCATTCGCAGATCCACACTCCACCCTCCCCGTCGTCCTCGCGCTCGAAGCGCACGCGACGCTCCAGCACGGGAACGCGCGGCATTACCAAATGTTGCACGCGAATCTCTCCTTCTTTTGGTACAGTGTGTGGTACTTTTGCGTTTGGTACATTCGGACCGCAACCGTACCAATGGACTCTGACGACGAGTCGCTGTCGATGCGCGCCGTGCGCAAGGGGTTGACGGAGAAGCAGTGGTCGACGGTTTCGGGTGAGACGGACACCGGTCTCACCTCCACTCTTTTTGTGGACCGCGCCTACAAACTGCGCGATCGCGCCAATGAGATCTTTGAGTACGAGAAGCAGCGCATCCTCAACAACCCGCGGGTGAGCGATGAGGCAAAGGCGCACCTCCGCCCGTACGTGCTCGTCCTCGATGGAGGAACGCGCCGTCGCGGAGTGTGCAAGTACCCATCCGCCACCCGTCGCGCGCACATTGGTCTCAGCGCGAGAATGGTGGACAATGCGGTGTCCGCAGACAAGATTGTGAAGGTGGTGCGCCACGAACTGTCGCACGCGTGCAACCCGGGGCAAAAGCACAATGACGTGTGGAAGGAGTTTGACCGTCTCATCGGCGGAGACGGACAGCGTTGCTGCACCGACGAGGAGGTCAAGCAGGCGATCGGGCACCGCATCGAAGTGGTGTGCCCCACCGACCGCACCCACTATGTCAAAAAAATGCAAAAGGCACCCTCGCTCAAGTGGCTCCAAAAATACGTGTGCAAGCACTGCAAGTCCAAGTTCCAGGTGTTCCGCGTGTGAGGTGACGCTCATGTAGAAACCTGTCACGGACTGTCACTTTCGTCGCCGCTGCTGCCCCGAACAGGCGAACGCGAACGGTCTCGCGAACTCTTTCTGCCGTTGTCCCGGCGGGACTCTGGTCGTTGTGGGCCAGGAGTCAATTGTATTGGAATCTTCATTCCATGACATTGTGGTGTGTATGGACGTGCCACAGGTTGTACTAAGAATCCCTCCACTTCTTTGTTAAATCCACTTAATTCTTCGTCCATTTCCTCGTGAGAAGCGGAAGCGAGACCGTCTTCTGTGTGAATAGGAGGGGGACGAGTAGCAACCGAAACGCCTGTTGTTTGGAAAGGAGTCATCAGGCTATCAACACCTACACGTCTAAACACGATTGAATTTGCATCTTGGTGAATGGATTCCACATTCCATTCGTGCCAAGATATCTTCACAGTATTGTTAACTTGCAGAGAGTCTGGGAGTTCCGTGAACCTGACCGTCATTGTCTGACCAGGGATCGTGTCAGTTACGGTTCCGTTTATGGATTCACTACCGCCCGGTAATGTGAGTTGGACAGGAGTACCTCGAAACGTCCGTACGGTGCGCCGCTTGGGAGACCGCCGTGAGGGAGAACGCCTCGGAGACCGGCGCGGAGACCGACGCAAGGAGCGTCGAGACCTTCCCGACCGGCGCGGAGAGCGTCGCGATCGAGTCTTCGCAGGAGATCGACGCCGTGGCATTTGAATATACTCGACACTATTAAAATCTGCGTCGAACTGGACCAAATAAAAAGGAGAATGGCGGAGGAGTGTCCCGTGTGTTTCCACACCGTCCCACAAACGCAGTTCCAATGCGGGCATCGCATATGTCTGCACAACAAGCCGGAGGTGATGATGCACACGTCTCCTTCCAAGGGACGGAACGTGTTCGTGCGTTTGTTCTCTCCAGCTCACAGACGACCCTTCCATACGATCCAGAGGTCGGGCACTCATGTACGCGCACGATCTACAGCGGTTTCACCACCATACCGAATACGGAGTGTGGGAAATCTAGGGAAACTTGTGGAACGATCACATGTCCATCCCTGGGAGAATTTGTGATCAGAGTCGGGCATCGACCGTCGACCATGCGCGACTCTCACCATGAGCATCACCGTGGGTGTCGACGAGAGTGGCGTGGGGTGCGCGTGGGGCAATCTGTGGGCGTCCGCGGTGCACCTCCCGACTCCCGTTCCAGGTCTCTGCGATTCCAAAAAAATGACAGAGAAGAGGCGAGATCGTATGCGGTCTGAGGTGCTTGTGACTGCACGGTACGGAATGGGAGAGGTGACACACGCGGAGATCGACGAGATGGGTCTTGGGGAGGCGCGTCGTCTTGTCTTCGAACGCGCACTTGACGACTTCGCGCGCAAATACGAGCGCATCCCCGATCACATCATCGTGGACGGGACACTCTACCGTCCCTGGCGCAATGTGCCGTATACGCTCGAACCGCGCGCGGACGACAACTACCCGTGCGTGTCCGCGGCGTCCGTGCTCGCCAAGACGTCGCGCGATCGTCAGGTGTTGGACCTGTGCAATGGACCGGGTGGAGAGGTATACGCGCCCTACGGAATACGCAGCAACAAGGGATACCTGTCCAAGCAGCACATAGAGGCGATACGTACGTTCGGTCGCACTCCCGTGCATCGTCAGACGTACCACATTCGAAGTCTCACGTCGCCTCGCACGCGTCCAGAGACATCACCACCAGACGCACTTGAATAAGAATCAGTGCCTCCGTCATGACGTGAAATAAGAGAGAGACCTGTTGCTGACGAGTGGGGTACTGTAGACGTTGGTTCACGAGTAAAACGTAAGTGATCCACGCGAGGATGGTGGACAGGAGTCCCGTGGCGAGTTGGACCTCCAGTGAGGATCGTAGGGAATTGAGAGTCACCCAAAAGAGCAATCCGGAGCAAACGGAGATTCCCCATGTCACATACTGCACCACGGGAGGCGGCCACACGAAGGCGTTCAGGACAAGAACGCGCCGCATGAACATTATGGTAGAGGCGACGAGCGTGATGCCCAGGGCACCAAGTTGATTGGGGGATCGCAGGGAACACGACATTCGTTGCATGTTTAGGTGCCCTTTTTTTTACTATGTCACGGAACCATGTCGGTACCAGGGCTGTAACCGAACAAGGTTGGTACCAACCAAAAAGGACGGCGATGTTCACGTACGATGCAACGCGTCTCCTGGTGGCGTACACAGACGCGTCCACTACCTGTCGCACGCCGCATTTCACCTCCGACCTACTCGTCGCACTGAGGGAGGACGACGTGTCAGTCAAGCGCGTTTCCTACACCGATGGATATGAAGTAGACCTCATGATCAACGGTTCCCATGTCATTGTGCGTGGACAAGACACCATGGGAATCGTTTCGGTACGCATGGGAGACAAGTTCGTACTCGCGTCATGTGCGCGCACTACACTCGCGCCTCTGAGCGTCTCTGGGGCTCCGTTACACACGCTCTTTCTGGATAAGTACAGCAACGGAACCCGTCTTCACAACTTGGACGAGGCACTCCAGGAGTTTTCGCTTACGTCCAAGGATGTGCATTGGGAAAACGTCACGTACCTGGAGGCGTCGCCCATCGTCGACGCGATCCACATGCTCATCCCTGCGACATCGGTTGCGTGACTGCTACCCGATTTGATTGCCTTGAATTCCTCCTTGGACACGCGAGGTGATCCAAGAAGGAGTTCAACGTCCGTGTGGGAGATTGTAGCAACTCGGTTGCTACAATCGTGCCCGATCTCAGTTACTCATCGTGTTGAACGGGATCGAATACTGGTTAGAGAATACTCGCACGGCATTTCGAAGACTGTTTCGGTCCACGTTCTCAGACAAATTGAGCTGTACCGCCTTTCCCGTAAGTAGATGGTCGACTTTTGCCAGGTTGGTCAGTAGTGGCACAATGAACCGGTGTGGGATAATCTCCACCTGACAGTCGAAGATTTTTCGAACAAGATTCATCACGATCCAAGGGCTATACAACACGAGCGCGATGCAGAGTACCACCGCTCGTATCACGAAGCTAAGAACATTGCACGGAATAAATGTGACCAGATCTAGAATTGAACCAATGACGAAATTCCCATTCCTAAACGCATATTTTGGGTATTCCTCGCCGAGCTGGTTGAGAACAGGTGGCCCAAAGTTTTAAAGGGGAGGGCAGATGTTATGTTGCATTGGAGTGACTTTAGAACGGATGGATTCGACATTTAGTGATACACGTGACAAAACAAATCGTAGCTCCTAACTGGCGGAAGAATGCCCCTTCGGTACGAAACAAGTATACATGTACACCGGAAGGGGGAGAACACCGCCCCTTACCGAGTGCGATCCGTATATGCACCCTTCTCGAATTGTTGAAGTGTATTCCTCTTCGAAATGAGTACGAGTCCGCAACTTCCACGCGCCCCTGGAACCGTGCCGTGCATCTCATTCCCCTTTTGAAACAACATCACGGGTTGTGTGCCGATGTCAAAGGCGATCTCAAGGGAGGTGACTGCAAACCTTCCGTTGCGAACATTGTGATTCGCCCAGAAGATGCTCTCTGTGATGCAGTTGACGCAGCTGTCAGCGTGCGTCTTCACCGAAAAGTGTTCGGAGATGCCGACCTGCGTCGCAGGCATCATCGCACAGGGAATACCCGGAAAGGCACACGGAAGTTTGGAGTCGGACAATAGTTGAAGACGCTGCCGTGCGATGGCGGGTACCACGGCGCTCTCGATGGCGTACATGCCCGTGTAGGGGAGCGCGAATTTAGTCGCATCCGAACCGGGTTGACGCTTGAAGTACTGGGTAAAGTACATTCCACCCCACGCCTTCTTCGGAACCGAATACGTTTGAAGACCGTCGTTCCAGATGGTCCCTCCCATGCGCAACTGCATGTTTTTCATCTTCTCGCGATAGTCCGGGTCGCGCGTGTAGTCCCCGCCTACCGCAAAACTGTGTCTCGCCTTCAGATCGCGTTTTGCCTCCTCGAGTGCGACGCGCGCCTGACGCGCGACGGTGTGCATCTCCGGGATCGCCGTCGCCGTCACGAAGACGGCCATGATGGAGCCCTTCTCGTCACACACGATGCACGAGTTTCGGATCAGCCGGTACGTTTTTGCAGTCTTCTCGTAGTCGGGGTCGCTGACGAAGAACTCCGCGGGCTTTTTGACGCGAGAGACGATGATCACATCCAATGGATACCGCTTCACGTCGACGGGAAGAGACGCGTTGTCGTTGGTGTCCCAATACATCTTGGAGTACCACTCCTGCGCCTCCGCGGTGCCGCCGCGCACGACGCGCAGTCCGGGTGTCGAAACATGGTCGCGCTTCATTCCACCGGTGATGCGCACCGCCTCGCGCTTCACCGTCGGTAGTGACACCGTCACCGTGTCTCGGCGCGACCATGCGTGCACATTGGGAGGAGGAGCACGTGCGACGCGAGGGGACGTCTTGCTGCGAATGCGGTTCGGATTTCGCCAGGAACGCTTCCGCGCGCTCCGAGACGCACGCCGCGAACCACGGCGACGCGCACTCATTTTTCACGTTGTTGTCATTGGCATCAGGGAAAAAAAAACAAGTCTCGGGGATCAAATATCTTGCACGGACACTCTGTCGTCACCCAACTACTCCTTTGGATGAACGATGCGAAGGGACCCACCCTTGCCACCGTATGAGACAATCTCCACCTCACCCTCCTCTTCCGCCTGCTGCACCACATACGTGGGCCGCGGGCGCTCCACGGTCTCTCCGGTGGCCATCCTCTTCTTGATCAGGTGAATCACCGCAGTGTCGTACGCCTTGCCATTGTACCCGCGCACGTATGGTGTCGTCTGGTCCTGCAGGAAGTGGAGCGACTTGGACTCCAGACGCTCCATCCACTCTTCGACGGTTTGCGGGCGAGCGAGCATGTTGGTGTTCGTTTGTCTTTCGAGTTGGTACCAGAGAAAGACGTTACGAACACACGTCGCCAGTACCAACCTAGAAGACGGAGAAATGGACGCACTTCTTGATGCTGCTGTACTGAAGGGCATCACGCAGGAGGACATCGGCGATGCGATTCTCATGCTTACGGACCAGGTGGGGAACATCTTCATCGTCGGAGAAGTGTACGGAGCGCGTGTCTACGCGGGACCACCCGTGTACCACTACCACCACGACCGCGTGTATGGTGTCCTCATCGAGAAGGTGGAGGAAGATGCGGTGACGTTTCGGTACGTCATGGACCGCGCCATCACACAGGGATCACTTCGAGGAACGCGTCCCGACGCCGTAATCGACGCCGCGATGGAGGCGGATGGATCGTGTTGCGAGGACTGGATTGTCAAAGACGAGGCGCGGACCTGCAAGGTTCTGTGCGGTGAGCACGAGTTCTTCGTCGACGCCGGCGAGGACGAGAGTGTGACCTTTTGTGCGTGATACTTTTGTGCTTGTATCACTGTAAAGGAGAAATGAAGCTGGTGTCCGATCGTCCCGGTAGATACTTTGGAATTCTCGTATTCGCTCCCACGTTGCTGATCATCTCACTCCACATCCGCCACACCCACCCGTACGACGCACTCACCCTTAAAACGCTGGGTTTGTTACTGTTTGTGTACGAAGCGTATTGGATCACGCGGAGCCATGCAGAGATCGTGTGAGGGGTATCTCTGCTTCGCATACTCTTCGAACGAGACACGCGGTGTGCCATTGTGACGTGTCACGTCCAACTCGTACTCTGTTCGTTGGTACTCTCACCTTTGTGGTTGGTACGCCCGTTGCCAAAAGGAGACACACAAACGCGTACCGAACATGGGACGTACATCTCCGCATACATTGTCCGTGCATCGACGTAGAGTTCAGAAAGACGACCAGGTACCAACGCAAGACGATACCCAAATCCACGGATGGTGCATGTGAACCTGAATCTAGACGTCCAACCAGGGGGAACGGTTCGCTTGACATGCAGCGTGGCGCCGTCTCATCTGTCATCAGAATATGCGTTCATGTGTGCAGGGGGTGGACGCGCGATGAAACGTACCTTTGACAAGGCGCTATTCGACGAGATCGTGCGACGGGACGCGTTCACCCCACAACCCTGTCCCTTGGACTTCAATCGTGATACACGCATTCAGGGACTGTGTGCCTGCGGCGAATCCTTCGAGAAATCATTTCGTGGTGTGGTCCAGGAAGGGGGTGGTCGGTGCCGTAAATGTGTGAATGTTCTCACACGACAAAAGATTGCCGACACCAATGTGGAGCGGTACGGATGTGCACATCCGATGCAGAATGCCGAGGTGATGCAAAGGGTCGTCAACACCAATGTGGAGCGGTACGGATGTGCAAATCCGTTCCAGAATGCCGAGGTGAAGCAGAAGATTGCCGACACCAATGTGGAGCGGTA
>Ga0209709_10000383_pt1 | contig 41966 bp, 41 predicted proteins | sample ArcticOcean_MG_C_2_FD_187435 | JGI IMG/M metagenome (GOLD analysis project Ga0209709, IMG submission 187435) | Marine microbial communities from western Arctic Ocean - ArcticOcean_MG_CB4_136 (SPAdes) (version 2) | ecosystem: Environmental > Aquatic > Marine > Oceanic | place: Arctic Ocean... | reverse complement strand
TAGTATTTACATTTCTTGGGCTAGGGTGATAGCTGGCGATTAATGTTTTTCCATCTGGTAGAATATATTTTTTACCATGTTGAAAAATTAATTTTTGATTAAATTGATATTTTTTCTTATAAAAAATAATACAGTTATCGAATGCTACTTTACCAAGAGTAACTATAACTTTTAAATATTTAAGGTTAGAAATTTCAGAACTAAAAAAAGGTGAACAATTTTTTAATTCTTTACTGAGCGGTTTATCTTTGGGAGGTACACATTTCAAAATATTAGTTATATAGGTTTCGCTTAATTTTAACCCATCATTTAAACTTATTGAAGTTGACTGGTTTGAAATTTTAGCTAAATGTAAACATCTAAATAAGAAATCACCAGATTTGTCTCCTGTAAAGGCTCTACCAGTCCTTGTTCCACCATGCGCAGCTGGCGCCAAACCAATAATTATTAGTTTTGCTTTCAAATCACCAAATCCTGGTACTGGCTTACCCCAATAAGTTTCATTAAAATTTTTTTTTCGTTTAAGTTTACTTATCTTATTTCTGAAATTTACAAGTCTAGAACATTTATTGCAATTTATGATTTTACAATTAAGATCTTTAATATTATTAATCATTTATAATACAATAAATTATGTCATCAAAAAAAGCTATGAAACTTGCACAAAAACAAGCATATGCAAGACACAGAAGTAATATAACAAACAGCAGATTCAGTTCAAAAAAAATAAGTTTTTCCAGTAAAATTAATAAAAAAAATAAAAAATCTTAGCTTTCTCTTTCAAAAATCTCAATTTTAGCGCAAGTAGAGTTTGTTGAAATTCCAATTTCATTATTAATTACAGTTTTTATTTTGATAATTGGTTTGTTTTTATCAAAAATTAATTGTGTATAGAATAATGGATAGCCAATTTTATCTGTTAAAATTAAACCATTTTCTAGATATATAAAATGTTCAATAGAATTTTCTTTTTTTGTACTTAAATCAGTTATTCTGTACTTTTTATATGTTTTGTCGTCATAAATATAATTTCGAGTCATCAAAGAACTTTTTAAATCTAAGATATATTCGTTCTTAACAAATACATCTTTTAAATTTTTACAATCACTTAGAATTATTATTTGTGAATATATATTGCTGTTAAAAATTAAAAAAACAAATAATAAAAAAAAGATTTTAATTTTTTTTTTGATCATCTTTATCAGTATAAAATAAAGCAATTAAAAATACAGCAGTCCAAATGAGTACAGCACTAGCTTTGCCTAAGCTTGTCTCTGCATCCCAAACTCCCAGTATGATAGCACCAAATATTAGTCCAATAACGTAAATAATAATTACTATAAGAGATTTATTCATTTTTCATTTTTTTTAAATAGAGAAATACCATTTTCAGTTTTATACTTATAAGAATCCACAAAACTTTTCAACTGCCAGCCAGAAAGTCTTTTTTGTATGATCACAAGATTTTCTTGTTTCCATTTGACAGTTGTTTCCTCTAATTTCCATAGCTTTTTTTCATCATTATTTCTTCCACAGCCGTAACAGTATCCTGTTTGAGGGTCAGTTTTACATATGCTTATACAGGGTGAAATAATCATTTTTATTAAATTTATGTCATTTATAAATGATTATCTTAATATTTCATAATTATTGTCGTTGGACAAATTCAATCAATAATATATAAAATCACGTAAATTGTGGGCAGTTGGCGGAATTGGTATACGCGCTGGTCTTAGGAACCAGTGGGGAAACCCTTAAGAGTTCGAGTCTCTTACTGCCTACCACAAGAAATATTAAAATATGAAAGTAACAATAGAAAATAAAAAAGGTTTAAATAAAGATCTTAAAGTTTTTATAGAAAAAAAAACTATGAATACTTATATGAATGATAAGTATGATGAAATTAAAAAAACTGTAGTATTGAAAGGGTTTAGACCGGGGAAAGTTCCAATAAATGTATTAAAAAGACAATTTGGAAAAGCTATTTATAGTGAAGTTTTAGATAAAGTTTTAAAAGATACCAGTGCAAAAGCTTTAGAAGAAAATAAAATTAAACCAGCAGGACAACCAAAAATTGATCTAAAAACTTTTGGTGAAGATAAAGATCTTGAGTATATTATTTCTGTAACAGAGCTTCCTAAAGTTGAGATCAAATCTATAGAAAATGTAAAATACGATGATTATCAAGTTAAGATAGAAGCTTCAGAGACAGATAAAAGAATTAAAGAAATTGCAAAAAACCAGAATAACTTTGTAGAGATAGATAAGGAAAAAAAATCTGTTGAGGGGAATTTGGTTATTTTTGACTATAAAGCAACAATTCAAAATAAAGATTTTACTGGCGGTGAAGGAAAAAATACTCAATTAATTTTAGGCAAAGATTTATTTATAAAGGGTTTTGACAAGCAGTTAATTGGTGTAAAAAAAGATGAAAATAAAATAGTTGATGCAATTTTACCTGAAAATTATCCTCAAAAAGAATTTGCTAACAAAAAAGCTAAATTTAACTGTAAAATTATTTCCGTAAAAAAATCAGAAGAATCTAAAATTAATGATGAATTTGCAAAAAATTTAGGTGCCAAAGATTTATCTGATCTAAAAATATTAGTTACAAAACAAATTAATGATGAGTATAAAAATTCTCTTGATGCATTGGGGAAAAACCAAATTCTTAAAGAACTTGAAAAATTTAAAGTAGAAAGTATCCCTGAAAATTTAATTGAAGAAGAGATTAAAGTCTTATCACAAGGCATGAAGGACGATGAAATTAAAAAAAAGAGAAAAAGTTTTGAAGAGACAGCAAAAAAAAGAATTAAAATAGGGCTTATCCTAAATGAATTCGGTGAACAAAATAAGATTAAAGTTGAAGAAAGTGAACTTCAAGCTGAAGTTCAAAAGCAATTAAGAATGATGCCTGGTCAAGAAAAAATGGTGATGGAATTTTATCAAAAAAACCCTTCAGCGCTAGCCAGCCTCAGAGGGAATGTCTATGAAGAAAAAATAATTACACTTATTAAATCAAAAGCAAAAGCTAATAAAAAAGTAATTAGTAAAGACGAGGCTGAGAAAATATTAAAAGAAGCCAACAAACATAACCACGACCATGATCATAACGACGTAGAGTCTAGCCCGGCAAAAAAAAATAAACTAAAAACCCCTCAAAAAGATAAGTTTAAAGCCTCTAAAAGTAAAACCAAAAAAAGTTAGCATAAAGTAATCACAAGTTGTATAAGTTGATAGAATCAATTTATGACAAAAATATCAGAACACATGAATACTTTAATCCCAATGGTTGTAGAACAATCTAGTAGAGGAGAGAGAGCTTATGATATATTTTCCAGACTATTAAAGGAAAGAATTATTTTTCTTGTTGGTCCTATTAATGACCATGTTGCATCTTTAGCTACGGCACAATTATTATTTCTTGAATCTGAAAATCCAAAAAAAGAAATTTCTCTGTACATAAATAGTCCTGGTGGCTTGGTAACTGCTGGTTTAGGTATATATGATACGATGCAATATATTAAACCAGATGTATCTACTCTTTGTATCGGCCAAGCAGCATCTATGGGTTCTTTTCTTTTAGCTGCAGGGGCAAAAGGAAAAAGATTTTCTTTACCAAATTCTAGAATTATGGTTCATCAACCTTCTGCCGGATTTCAGGGCCAGGCTTCAGATATTGAAATACATGCTAATGAAGTCTTAGCTTTAAAAAAAAGACTTAATGAAATCTATTCTAAACACACAGGTAAATCAGTAGATGAGATTAAAAAAGCTTTAGAAAGAGACAATTTTATGACGCCTGAAATAGCTAAAAATTTTGGATTAATAGATCAGGTAGTAGAAAATAGAGCATAATGAAACAGATATTGTTTTTTTCACAACCCACACTTGATTAGCAGGACTCATTTGTAATAAGATAGGTAATTGATTCGTTAAAAAAATATGACTTCTACTAATAAAAATATTCTTTACTGTTCTTTCTGTGGAAAGAGTCAACATGAAGTAAGAAAACTTATTGCTGGTCCAACAGTTTTTATCTGTGATGAATGTGTTGAGTTATGCATGGATATTATTAAAGAAGAAAGCAAAGATACTCTTGTTAAACATCAAGACGGATTACCTGCACCTAAAGAAATTTGTGCTGTTTTAGATGACTATGTGATTGGACAAAAAGTTGCCAAAGAAGTTTTGTCGGTCGCTGTTCACAATCATTATAAAAGACTTAATTATGAAAGCAAAGCTAACAAGACAGTAGAACTTTCTAAATCTAATATCTTATTAGTAGGACCAACTGGATGTGGTAAAACATTACTAGCTCAAACACTTGCAAGAATTTTAGATGTACCTTTTACTATGGCTGACGCAACAACACTTACAGAAGCTGGATATGTAGGTGAAGATGTTGAAAATATTATTTTGAAATTATTACAATCTGCAGATTATAATGTTGAAAAAGCACAACGTGGTATTGTGTACATAGATGAAGTTGATAAAATTAGCAGAAAGTCTGAGAACCCATCAATAACAAGAGATGTTTCTGGTGAAGGTGTTCAACAAGCATTGTTGAAAATTATGGAAGGTACAATTGCTAGTGTTCCACCTCAAGGTGGAAGAAAACATCCTCAACAAGAATTTTTACAAGTCGATACTACGAATATTTTATTTATTGTTGGTGGAGCCTTTGCAGGCTTAGATAAAATAATCTCACAAAGAGACAAAGGATCATCAATAGGTTTTGGTGCAGAAGTAAAGAATACAGATGATAAAAAGACTGGTGAGTGGATGAAAAGTTTAGAACCTGAGGATTTATTAAAATATGGGTTAATTCCAGAGTTCATCGGAAGACTACCAATTATAGCAACACTTGAAGACTTAGATGAAAAATCTCTTATCAAAATTTTGCAAGAACCTAAGAACTCACTAATTAAGCAGTATCAGGAGTTATTCAAACTTGAAGGTGTAAAATTATCATTTAAAGATTCAGCAATAATTGAGATTGCAACCAAAGCTATCCATAAAAAAACAGGTGCTCGTGGTTTAAGATCTATACTAGAAAGCATTTTACTTAAAACTATGTTTGAATTACCAAGTTTAGATGGTGTCGATGAAGTTATAGTTGATGCCAGTGCTGCAAAAGGTCAATCTCAACCTATTATTGTTCATACTAAAGCCAATATTAAAAACAAATCTAACAAAACCTCAGCGGCATAATATAACGTTAATAAACAATAAATATCTATTGCAATCTGAATTTAAATATCCATATTTAACCCATGGATGTTAAAATTACATTACCGTTATTACCATTAAGAGACATTGTTGTTTTTCCAAGCATGATTATCCCACTATTTGTAGGTAGAGATAAGTCAATAAATGCACTTAATGATGTGATGAAAAAAGAAAAAAAAATTGTTTTAGTTACTCAAAAAAACTCAGAAGTTGATGACCCAAAAAAAGCTGATATTTTTACATATGCATGTGAAGGTAATATATTGCAGCTTTTAAAATTACCAGATGGCACAGTTAAAGTTTTAGTTGAAGGCATAAAAAGAGTAAAAATTTTAAATTTTTATGATAATGAAAAATTTATAACTTGCGATGTAACGCATCAAAAAAATGATTCAAATAAAGATGAAGATTTAATTCCGCTTGCTTTAACAGCCGTTAAAAGATTGGAAAAACTAACATCTGTAAATAAAAAAATTTCTAATGAGACAATTAACAGTATCAAACAATTTAAAGATCCATCAAAAATTGCTGACAATATAGCATCACATTTAAGTGCAACAATTTCCGAAAAACAAGAAATTTTTGAAATGCTTGACGTTAAAAAAAGATTAAACAACATAATAAAAATAATGGACAACGAGACTAGTATAATTGGTGTTGAAAAAAGAATTAGAGGTAGAGTAAAAACTCAAATGGAAAAAACACAAAGAGAATATTATTTAAACGAGCAATTAAAAGCTATTCAAAAAGAACTTGGCGAAATTGAAGACGGCAAGGATGAAACTTCAAGTTTAAATAAGGCTATTTTAAAATGTAAAATGCCTAGTGACGTAGAAAAAAAATGTATGGCTGAACTTAAAAAATTAAAAAACATGAGTCCGATGTCAGCTGAAGCTACTGTTGTTAGAAACTATCTGGATTGGATGGTAGATTTACCTTGGTATAAAAAAAATAATGTTGATATAGATTTAGAAAAAGCTTTGAGTGTTTTAGACGCAGATCATTTTGGATTAGAAAAAGTTAAAGAAAGAATTATTGAATTTTTAGCAGTCCAAAAAAGAATGGAAAAAATTAAAGGACCTATTTTATGCCTAGTTGGCCCTCCCGGTGTTGGAAAAACTTCATTAGGAAAATCTATAGCTAAAGCTACAAATAGACAATTTGTGAGAGTTTCGGTTGGTGGCATGAGAGATGAGGCTGAAATTAGAGGCCATAGAAGAACATATATTGGTTCTTTGCCAGGTAAAATAATTCAAATGATGAAAAAAGCAGGCACTAAAAACCCTTTAATTCTACTTGATGAAATAGATAAAATTGGAAATGATTATAGAGGTGATCCATCATCTGCTTTACTAGAGGCATTAGACCCTGAGCAAAACTCAACATTCAATGATCACTACTTAGAAGTTGATTATGACTTGTCTGATGTAATGTTTGTAACGACTGCAAACACATTAAATATTTTACCACCTCTATTGGATAGAATGGAGGTAATTAGGTTAGCTGGATATACAGAAGATGAAAAAATTAACATTGCAAACAAATACCTTCTTCCGAAACAAATAAAAGATAATGGTGTTAAGGATAAAGAAATGACATTATCTGAAGGAATAATTAAAGAAATTATTAGAAGTTATACAAAAGAATCTGGCGTAAGGAACTTAGAACGTGAAATTTCAAAAGTAGCTAGAAAAGTTGTAAAAAAAGTTGTCTCTGGTGAGGAGAAAGAAGTAAAAATTAATTTAACAAATTTATCAGACTACCTTGGAATACAGAAATTTAAATTTGGTGAGCTTGAAAGTGAAGATAAAATTGGTGTTGTTACTGGTCTTGCTTGGACAGAGTATGGTGGTGAGATTCTTAAAATTGAAACTGTTACAATGCCAGGAAAAGGTAGAATGCAAATTACTGGAAAATTAGGGGATGTGATGCAGGAATCTGTTAAAGCAGCGAAATCATTTATAAGGTCTAAAAGTTTAGATTATGGAATAATCCCACCACTTTTTGAAAAAAAAGATTTCCATATTCACGTTCCAGAGGGTGCAACTCCTAAAGATGGCCCATCTGCAGGGATTGGGATGGTAACATCTATAGTTTCTTCAATAACTAATAACCCAGTAAGAAGAGATATCGCGATGACTGGCGAGGTTACTCTAACTGGTCAAGTATTACCCATAGGTGGTTTAAAAGAAAAATTATTAGCAGCGCATAGAGCTGGTATTAAACAAGTCTTAATACCTAAGGAAAATGAAAAAGATCTAGTTGACATGCCAAAAAAAATTATTGATGATATAAAAATTACACCAGTGGAACATGCAGATGAGGTTTTAAAGATAGCATTAACTAAAGAATTAAAAAGAGTAGAGTGGGTTGAGGTTGAAAAAATTTCTAAATCCGATGATAAATCTCAAGCCAGTATTCAATAATTACTAATTTACTTTATCTATTTGTTGTTGTATTAGTAGCCCTTGTTTTGGGGGGTTAGCTCAGCTGGTAGAGCATCTCGTTTACACCGAGGGGGTCAAAGGTTCGAGTCCTTTACTCCCCACCAAAACAACTAAAGTGGGGGTGTAGCTCAGTTGGTTAGAGCGATCGCCTGTCACGCGATAGGTCGAGGGTTCGAGTCCCTTCACTCCCGCCACTTTTTTAAAAAAGATCCCATTTAATTGAAAATGTGACCTTTACAGCTCTTCAAGATAATATAAAAACTGATATACAATAATCAAATGCTTTCAGAATTTTTAAAAGATTACCTATCAATAATCCTATTTCTAATAATAGCACTAGGTTTGAGTGTTGCATTTGTAGTTCTAAATTTTATGTTATCCCCTAAAAACCCTGACCCAGAAAAATTATCTGCTTATGAGTGTGGATTTGAACCTTTCGAAGACTCTAGAATGGAATTTGATGTAAGATTTTATTTAGTTGCTATATTATTTATTATTTTTGATTTAGAGATAGCTTTTTTATTTCCTTGGGCAGTATCTCTAGGAAATATTGGTTTACTTGGATTTTCATCCATGATGATATTTTTATTTATACTAACCATAGGTTTTATTTATGAATGGAAAAAAGGTGCATTAGACTGGGAATAATACTTTACAGTTAAACAAATTATGAATTTAGAGAATAAACAAAAACAAATTCCAGAAGAATTTAAAAAACTTGCTGAAGATTTTAGTAAAAATGGTTTTATAACAACATCATTGGACAATTTAGTTAATTGGTCACGAGCTGGATCTCTACATTGGATGACTTTTGGTCTTGCATGTTGTGCTGTTGAAATGATGCAAACTGCTATGCCTAGATATGATTTAGAAAGATTTGGTGCTGCACCAAGAGGATCACCTAGACAATCAGATGTAATGATAGTTGCAGGTACATTAACAAATAAAATGGCCCCCGCTTTGAGAAAAGTTTACGATCAAATGCCAGAGCCAAGATATGTAATATCAATGGGTAGCTGTGCAAATGGGGGTGGTTATTATCACTACTCATATTCTGTAGTACGTGGATGCGATAGGATTGTACCAGTAGATATCTATGTACCAGGATGCCCACCATCAGCTGAAGCTCTATTATATGGTATTCTTCAGCTCCAAAAAAAAATAAGAAATCACGGATCGTTAGAGAGATAATAACAAAATGATTAATTTGATAAATTTAGAAAAAAAAATTAATTCTGAGCTGACTACAAAGATTAAAGAATCTAGAATAAAACATGATCAAATTTTTTTAACCATTGAATCAAAAGATATATTAGATGTTGTTTTTTTTCTTAAGACAAATAAAGACACTAAATTTAGACAATTAATTGATATTACAGCCGTTGATTATCCACAAGATGTAAAAAGATTTAAGATGGTTTATTTATTTTTAAGTCATGAATTAAATCAAAGAATTATAGTCAATTATTTTATTAATGAGAACGAAGTCATTCAATCTTTAACAAAAATGTTTCCAGCAGCAAATTGGATGGAGAGAGAAGTTTTTGACATGTACGGTGTAAAATTCAAAGATCATCCTGATTTAAGAAGGATATTAACAGATTATGGTTTCGAAGGTCATCCTCTACGTAAAGACTTTCCCTTAACGGGTCATTCTGAAGTTAGGTATGATGAGGCTCAAAAAAAAGTTATAAGTGAACCAGTTAAACTAGAACAAAATTATAGAAATTTTGACTACGAGAGTCCCTGGGAAGGAACAAAGTATATAAAAGATCAAGCTGAAAAGAAAAATGACTAAAAAATCTAAAACTTTAAATTTAAATTTTGGCCCTCAACACCCTGCTGCTCATGGTGTTTTAAGATTAATTTTGGAATTGGATGGAGAAGTTGTTGAAAAAGCTGATCCGCATATTGGCCTGTTGCATCGTGGAACCGAAAAATTAATTGAACACAAAACCTATATGCAGGCAGTCCCTTATTTTGATAGACTTGATTATGTTGCTCCAATGAACCAAGAACATGCTTTTGCTTTAGCTATAGAAAAAATTTTAGAGATTGAAGTCCCAGCAAGAGCTCAATTTATAAGAGTAATGTTTTGTGAAATAGGAAGAATTTTAAGTCATATATTAAATGTTACTACACAAGCAATGGACGTTGGTGCATTAACGCCTACTGTTTGGGGTTTTGAAGAAAGAGAAACTTTAATGACTTTTTATGAGCGCGTATCTGGTTCAAGATTGCACGCAAATTATTTTAGAGCTGGTGGTGTACATCAAGATCTTCCAAGGGGTCTTGACATAGATATTTTAAAGTTTTGTGAATCTTTCCCCAAAATTATTGATGATTTAGAGACACTGTTAACAGATAATAGAATATTTAAACAACGTAATGTTGATATTGGTATTGTTACAAAACAAGATGCTCTTGATTATTCTTTTTCAGGTGTGATGATGAGGGGATCAGGTATTCCTTGGGATTTAAGAAAATCACAGCCTTACGAATGTTATAATCAAATGGAATTTAAAATACCCGTTGGAAAAAATGGTGATTGTTACGATCGATATTTATGTAGAATCGAAGAAATGAGAGAAAGTGTTAAAATAATAAAGCAATGCTTAGCCATGATGCCCAAAGGTCCAATCAAGTCATTAGATGGTAAAATTAGTCCACCAGCAAAAAAAGATATAAAACAATCAATGGAAGCTTTAATTCATCATTTTAAACTTTTTACAGAAGGCTACAGAGTTGCAAAAGATGAAATCTATACTGCTGTCGAAGCTCCAAAAGGAGAGTTTGGTGTTTACTTAATTTCAGATGGGTCAAGTAAACCCTACAAATGTAAGATCAGAGCACCAGGTTTTTCTCACTTACAAGCGATAGATTACTTAATTAAAGGTCATATGTTAGCTGATGTTCCGGCAGTACTAGGCTCTTTAGATATAGTTTTTGGGGAGGTTGATAGATGAGCTTAAAGAGACCATCAAAAGAACAGCCTAAAAATTTTGAATTTATCCCTGCTTCACTAGAAGCAGCAAAGAAAATTATTACACAATACCCTGAGGGAAAACAGCAAAGTGCTGTGATGGCCTTACTTTATATTGCACAAAAACAAAATAATAATTGGATACCATTAGCAGCAATGAAATACATTGGAAAATTCCTAGATATCCCTTATATAAAAGTTTATGAAGTGGCAACATTCTATACAATGTACAATCTTGCACCTGTAGGTAAACATTTTATACAAGTTTGCACGACTACACCGTGTATGATTAGAGGTGCATATAAACTTGTTGAAGCTTGTAAGGAAAAAATTTCAGAAAAAGAAAACGAATTATCTAAAGATAAGAATTGTTCATGGATGGAAGTAGAATGCTTAGGTGCCTGTGTGAATGCACCAATGATGCAAATTAATGATGATTATTATGAAGATTTAGATAAAGAAAAAATGTTAAAAATTTTAGATGAAATATTAATTGGTAAAACTCCAAAACCTGGTTCATACAGAGGTCGTGTAAATAATGAACCCGAAAATAATAGAAAAACTCTTATGGATTTAAAAAATGCTTAAAGACGAAGATAGAATATTTCAAAATCTTTATAATGATGAGTCGTCAGATTTAGTGTCATCTAAAAAAAGAGGTGATTGGGCCAATACTAAAGACTTAGTTAAAAAGGGTAGAGATTGGATTGTTAATGAAATTAAAATTTCTGAACTTAGAGGAAGGGGTGGCGCTGGATTCCCCACAGGTTTAAAATGGTCTTTTGCTCCAAAAGAAGTAGGTTTAAGACCACACTATCTAGTTATTAACGGTGACGAATCAGAACCTGGCACATGTAAAGACCGAGATATTTTAAGATTTGAACCTCACAAGTTAATTGAAGGTTGCTTACTAGCTTCTTACGCTGTTAACGCACATGTTTGCTATATTTATATAAGAGGAGAGTATTTTATTGATGGTCAAAAACTTCAAGCAGCAATAAATGAAGCTTATGAAAAAAACTTGATAGGGAAAAATGCTTCAGGAACTGAATGGGATTTAGATATTTATATTCATTACGGTGCAGGTGCTTATATATGCGGTGAAGAGACAGCATTACTTGAAAGTATAGAAGGAAAAAAAGGCCAGCCTAGATTAAAACCACCCTTTCCTGCTTTAATTGGATTGTATGGATGTCCAACAATAATTAACAATGTTGAAACTATAGCAGTTGTTCCTACTATATTAAGAAGAGGTGGAAAATGGTTTTCTTCATTGGGAAGAGAAAAAAACACGGGTACTAAAATTTTCTGTATATCTGGTAATGTTAACAATCCTTGTAACGTAGAGGAAGAAATGAGCATACCTTTAAAAGATTTAATAGAAACGCATGCTGGTGGTGTGATTGGTGGTTGGGACAATCTTCAAGCTGTGATTCCTGGTGGCTCTTCAATGCCTTTAATACCAAAAAAAACTTGTGAAACTCTTACTATGGATTTTGACTCTCTTATAGCTGAAAAAAGTGGTTTAGGAACTGCTGGAATAGTTGTTATAAATAAAGATCAAGACATCATTAAATGTATGGCAAGAATTGCCAGATTTTATAAACATGAAAGCTGCGGCCAATGCACACCATGCAGAGAAGGAACAGGATGGATGTGGAGAATGTTAGAAAGAATGGCTAAAGGTGAAGCTTTAAAAGAAGAAGTAGATATGTTGGGTGATGTTACAAATCAAATAGCAGGTCATACAATTTGCGCTTTTGGAGAAGGAGCTTCTTGGCCTGTTCAAGGACTATTAAGACATTTTAAAAAAGATATTGAAAAAAGAAATAATTTTAATCCAACGATTATTAAAAATAAGAATATACCATATTTAATTGATCAACATTTACTAGATAAGGAAAATGCTTAAACTTAAAATTAACAATATAGAAGTAGAAATTGAACAAGGCTTAACTGTACTGCAAGCTTGTGAAAAAGCTGGAGTAGAAATTCCAAGATTTTGCTATCATGAAAAATTATCCATAGCAGGTAACTGTAGAATGTGTTTAGTTGAAATAGAAAAATCTCCTAAACCAGTAGCTTCATGTGCAATGCCCGCCACAGAAGGAATGAATATAAAAACAAATACAACCTTAGTTGAAAAAGCAAGAAAAGGTGTTATGGAGTTTTTGTTAGCTAATCACCCCTTAGACTGCCCTGTATGTGATCAAGGTGGAGAATGTGATTTACAAGACCAATCTATGTTTTACGGTGTTGATAAATCTAGATTTAAAGAAAATAAAAGATCTGTTCCTGAGAAGGACATGGGACCATTAATTAAGACTCAGATGACCAGATGTATTCACTGCACAAGATGTATAAGATTTGCAACAGAGATTGCTGGTGTTCCTGAATTAGGAGCAATTGGAAGAGGTGAAGATATGCAGATTACAACTTATTTAGAACAGTCTATGCAATCTGAACTATCTGCTAATGTAGTAGACTTATGTCCTGTTGGAGCATTAACTTCTAAACCCTATGTTTTTGAAGCAAGACCTTGGGAATTAAAAAAAACGGAAAGTATAGATGTGATGGATGCAGTTGGGTCTAACATTAGAGTAGATTCTTATGGCTGGGAAATTAAAAGAATTTTACCAATTATTAATGAAGATATAAATGAAGAATGGATATCTGATAAAACAAGATACGCATGCGATGGTTTACTAAACCAAAGATTAGATACACCATTTGTAAAATACAATGGAAAATTTGATAAAACATCATGGAAAGAAGTATTTAGTATAATTAAATCCAAATTAAACTCCACTGATAAAGATAAAGTGTGTGGAATAACCGGAGACTTAATTAACATGGAAACTTTATATATTTTTAAAGAATTTTTTAATAAGACATTAAATACAAAAAATATAGATTCTAGAAATGAAAATTTTTATTTAAATACTGATAAACGAGAAAATTATCTTTTTAATTCTGGAATTAACGCAATTGAAGACAGCGATTTTATTTTTTTAATAGGGACGAACCCAAGATATGAAGCCACGATATTAAATGCCAGAATAAGAAAAGCTTACCTCAAAAATAAAACTAAAATAATATCAACCAATGATGTTGGAAATTTAACTTATCAATATGATTTTTTAGATGGTAATACAAATAATATTAAAGATATTATTGAAGATAAACATGAGATTTCTAATTTAATAAAAGAAGCAAGAAAACCAATGATAATAATAGGTCAATCTATATTTAAATCAAAATCTGGTAAATATATTTTTGAGTCTATTAAATCTTTTTTAAATAAAAATAATAAAATTTCTAAAGAATGGAATTCACTTAATATTATAAATGAAAATGCTGCAACTGTTGGAGCTTATGATTTAGGAATTTATAATTTATCAAATACCAAAATTGATATATTTGAAAATCTAAAAAATAATAAATATGATGTTATATATTTATTAGGTCAAGATAGTTTGAATTTTAAAAAAAAAGATGAATTTATAATTTACCAAGGTAGTCATGGTGATAAAGGAGCAGAAATTGCCGATATAATTCTACCAGGCGCTGCTTATACTGAGCAAAATGGTTACTACACCAATTTAGAAGGAAAACTTCAAAAAGCATACAAGGCTTCTTATCCACCAGGTATAGCTAAAGAAGATTGGCTTATATTAAATGAATTAGCTGAATTTATGAATCATAGAAAATTATTTAATGATAAAGACGAGCTTGATAGCAGTATGCTTAACTATTTAAAATTATTCAAAGATAATGATTTAAAAAAAAATAATTCTATCATTGATGATTTAATTTTTATTAGTGAAAAAATTAAAATTAACAATATTGATTATTATTACTCTAATGTAATTGCTCGTGCTTCCAAAACTATGTTTAATTGTAGAAGTGAAAAAATTAAATCAAAACAAACAGGAACCGAAGGTTAGATGTCCAACTATTTAAATATAATTTTTTTTGAAACATATAGAATACTATTTCTATTAGTTCCAGTTTTAGTTTCAGTGGCTATGATTGTTTGGCTTGATAGACGTGTATGGGCACTAGTTCAAAAAAGAAGAGGTCCAAATGTTGTAGGACCTTTTGGTTTGCTTCAATCATTAGCTGATGCATTAAAATACATGTTTAAAGAAATAATTATTCCTTCAAGTTCAAATAAAATAATTTTTATACTGGCTCCTATTGTCACCATGACTTTAGCTTTGATATCTTGGGCGGTTATTCCTTTCAGTGAAAATCAAGTAATTGCTGATATTAATGTTGGAATACTTTATTTATTCGCCGTATCTTCTTTAGGTGTTTATGGAATAATAATGGGAGGTTGGGCTTCAAATTCTAAATATCCCTTCCTTGGTGCAATCAGATCAGCTGCGCAAATGATTTCTTATGAAGTTTCTATTGGTGTAATTATAATTAACGTTTTGCTTTGTGTTGGATCATTAAACCTTAGTGATATTGTATTAGCTCAAAAAAATATTTGGTTTGTTATACCATTGTTTCCAATGTTTGTGATTTTTTTCATTTCATCATTAGCTGAAACTAATCGTCCACCTTTTGACCTACCTGAGGCAGAAGCTGAACTAGTTGCTGGATATCAAACTGAGTATTCTGGTATGATGTACGCCATGTTTTGGTTAGGTGAATATGCAAATATATTATTAATGTGTGCCATGGGATCTATCTTGTTTTTAGGTGGTTGGTTATCACCTTTAAATATGTACCCATTTGATATTATACCTGGTGCTATTTGGTTGATTTTTAAAATTTTATTTTTATTTATTTTATTTGCATTGGTAAAAGCAATTGTTCCAAGATACAGATATGATCAATTAATGAAACTAGGGTGGAAAATATTTTTACCTCTATCTTTAACTTGGGTTGTTCTTACAGCTAGTTATCTATTTTACTTTAATCTTTTACCCACAAATCAATAATGAAAATTTCCAGAATATTTAAAACAATTTTTTTGATAGATTTCTTAAGTGGATTAAAAATAGCTATAAAAGAAATTTTTAAGGCAAAAAAAACTATCAATTATCCTTTTGAAAAAGGAAAAATTAGCCCAAGATTCAGAGGTGAGCACGCTCTAAGAAGATACCCAAATGGTGAAGAAAGATGTATAGCTTGCAAGTTATGTGAAGCAGTATGTCCTGCTCAAGCAATAACTATTGAATCTTCCCAAAGCGATGATGGAAGTAGAAAAACAACAAAGTATGATATCGATATGATGAAATGCATTTACTGCGGTCTTTGTGAAGAATCTTGCCCTGTTGACGCAATAGTCCAAGGACCTAATTTTGAATTCTCTACTGAAACTAGGGAAGAGCTCTATTATACCAAGGATAAACTATTAGATAATGGTGATAGATGGGAAAATATTTTGGCCGCAAATATTAAAGCGGATAATCCTTACAGGTAATACTTATGTTGGCTCATTCAATTTTTTTTTATACATTTTCATTAATAGCAATTATTTCTGCAATAATGGTTACAGTATCCAAAAATACAGTTCATTCTGTTTTTTTCTTAATATTAGATTTCATTAGTATTTCTTGTTTATTCATAATGATTGGTGCTGAATTTTTAGGAATGATTATGTTGATTGTTTATGTTGGAGCTGTTGCGGTTTTATTTTTATTTGTTGTAATGATGCTAAATGTAGCACAACAAAAAAATCAATGGTTTGCTTCAAGTAATACCTCTAAGCATATACCTATTGGTGTAATAATTAGCACAATTATTTTTTTTGAATTAATTATTGTTATTGGTGGATGGAAATATAAACCTGATCTGCTCACGTCAATGTCTCTTACTGTTGATCAAAATATTAGTAATACTCACTCAATTGGCTATGTTTTGTACACAGATTATATTCTTATTTTTCAATTAAGTGGAATGCTTTTGCTAGTTTCAATGATAGGTGCCATCGTCCTTACTTATAGAAAAAGAGAAGGCGTTAAAAAACAAAGTTATTTTAAACAAATATCAAGGGAAAGAAGTGAAGGTGTTGAGCTAACTGAAGTACCTCGAAATAAAGGGGTTAAGATAGATGATTGATATCGGGTTGGGTCACTATTTAACTCTGGGAGCTATAATTTTTACCATAGGTATTATTGGTATATTTCTTAATAGAAAAAATATTATTGTAATTCTAATGAGCATAGAACTAATTTTATTATCTGTTAATATAAACTTAGTATCTTTTTCTATATTTTTGAATGATTTGACTGGGCAAATTTTTACACTCTTTATATTAACAGTTGCCGCTGCAGAGGCTGCAATTGGTCTGGCTATAATAGTTGTTTATTATAGAAATTCAGCAACAATTAATGTTGAAAAAATTGATAGCTTGAAAGGTTAATATGGAAATTGCATTATTATTTCTTCCTTTGATTGCATCAATAACTTCAGGTTTTTTTGGAAAATATATTGGTGATAGAAACTCAGAAATTATTACAAGTTTATTTGTTTTATTATCAGCTGCTTTATCTTTGATCTTATTTTATAATGTTATCATAAACAATTATGAAAGTAATGTTGTTATAGCTACATGGATTAACTCAGGAACTTTAAATGTTCATTGGTCAATTAAAATTGATTCATTATCCTCAGTAATGTTAGTTGTGGTAACCTTGGTTTCATCCTTAGTCCACATATATTCTATAGGCTACATGTCTCATGACCCTCACAAAACAAGGTTTATGGCTTATTTATCTTTATTTACATTTGCAATGTTAACATTAGTTACGTCTGACAATTTTCTTCAATTATTTTTTGGCTGGGAAGGTGTTGGCCTTTGTTCATATTTTTTAATTGGATTTTGGTATAAAAAAGAATCTGCTAATGCAGCGGCTATAAAAGCTTTTGTCGTCAATAGAGTGGGTGATTTTGGCTTTGCTTTAGGAATTTTCTTAATTTTCTATTTATTTGGAACGGTAAACTACACAGAAGTTTTTCAACAAGTACCTCAAATAATAGACAAAGAATTAATATTTCTTGGCACTCATGTAAAAGCAATTGATTTAATTTGTATACTTTTATTTATTGGTGCTATGGGTAAATCTGCACAAATTTTTTTACACACATGGTTGCCAGATGCTATGGAAGGACCAACGCCTGTATCCGCATTAATACACGCTGCCACAATGGTTACGGCGGGTGTTTTTTTAGTTGTTAGATGCTCTCCTATTTTTGAATACTCACCTTTAACTTTAAATATCATTACGATTGTTGGAATGATGACAGCTTTTTTTGCTGCTACAGTTGCATTAGTTCAAACAGATATAAAAAAAATAATTGCTTACTCTACATGTAGTCAGTTAGGTTATATGTTTTTTGCTGCTGGTGTAGGTGCTTATAATGTAGCAATGTTTCATTTATTTACACATGCCTTTTTTAAAGCGTTACTTTTTTTGGGATCCGGTTCTGTTATCCATTCATTTAAAGATGAACAAGATATTAATAAGATGGGAGCTGTCTATAAAAAATTACCATATACTTGGATTTTAATGATTATTGGAACATTAGCACTTACAGGATTTCCCTTTTTATCAGGCTTTTACTCAAAAGATGCAATTATTGAATTTGCATACTTAAGAGGAAATACAACCGGATACTATGCTGCTGGTGTAGGAATTTTTACAGCACTGCTAACTTCAATTTATTCTTGGAGATTGATATTTAGAACTTTTCATGGAACTTATAATAATGAAAAAATAAAGATTGAAGAAATCCATGAATCTTCAATGGTTATGATTATACCTTTGATTATTCTTTCTATTGGTGCTGTGTTTGCTGGTTTTTTATTTAAAGATTTATTTATAGGGAATGGGGGCACAAATAATTTTTGGGGAGAATCTATAAAATTTTTAACACCATTAAGTACAGATCATCCGCCACTATGGGTTATTTTGATAACACCCTTATTGGTAGTTATATCTATTCCAATATCTTATTATCTATTTGTCAAAAATAAAAAAATACCAGATCAGTTTGTTAATTCTAATAAACCTTTGCATAATTTTTTAATCAATAAATGGTATTTTGATGAATTATATAACGTTATATTTATTCAATCTTCCAAAAAAGTAGGATTATTTTTTTGGAAGATTGTTGATATTAAAATTATTGATAAATTTGGTCCAGATGGAATTTCATTTTTAATAAAAAATCTATCATTAAAAGCTAAAAAATTTCAAAGTGGTTTTATTTATCAATATGCATTTATGATGTTGTTAGGCTTTACTGCTTTATTAACTTTTTTAATTTTACGCTAATGAATTTTCCAATTTTATCATCTCTTATTTTACTACCTACTATCGGAGCTTTATTTTTATTATTTTCTAAAAATAACGCGAATTCTAATGCAGTAAAATATGTTGCTTTATTTACATCGTTTGTAAATTTTTTAATCTCAATATACTTGTGGTATTTATTTGATACGACAACATCAAATTTTCAGTTTGTCGAGGATAAAGAATGGTTAAAAGGGTTTGTCAGTTATAAAATCGGTATTGATGGAATATCAATATTATTTATTATACTAACCACTATAATAACTCCATTATGCATTATATCAGTTAACAATACTATAAAAATTAGGTTGAGAGATTTTTTAATAGCCATACTAGTTATGGAAAGTGTGATGATTGGTGTTTTTTGTTCGCTTGATTTGATTGTGTTTTATTTGTTTTTTGAAGCTGGATTAATACCAATGTTTTTAATAATTGGAATTTGGGGAGGTCCTAAAAGAGTCTACTCAGCCTTTAAATTTTTCTTATTTACTTTGTTTGGTTCTGTTTTGATGCTGGTAGCAATAATCTCAATCTATTGGATATCAGGAACAACTGATATAACTCAACTTTATGAACTAGGAATTGATACCAAATACCAAAATCTATTATGGCTTGCTTTCTTTAGTTCATTTGCAGTTAAGACACCTATGTGGCCAGTCCACACATGGTTGCCAGATGCACATGTTGAAGCGCCTACGGCTGGCTCTGTTTTGTTGGCAGCTATTTTGCTTAAAATGGCTGGTTATGGCTTTATTAGATTTTCTTTAGGGTTGTTCCCTGTAGCCTCAGAGTTGTTTACACCTTTAGTGTATGCATTAAGCTTAATAGCAATTGTTTATGCGTCTCTAGTAGCGTTAATGCAAGAGGATATGAAAAAATTAATTGCTTACTCTTCGGTTGCACACATGGGTTTTATAACATTAGGAATTTTTACAATCACTCAACAGGGTATTGAAGGCAGTATAATACAAATGATTAGTCATGGACTTGTATCTGCGGCACTGTTTTTCTGCGTAGGGGTTGTTTACGATCGTATGCATTCTAGGTTAATTAATACATATGGTGGTTTGGTTTCAGTTATGCCTAAATACTCAGTTCTTTTTATGCTTTTTACATTGGCGGCTTTAGGACTACCTGGTACGAGTGGTTTTATAGGTGAATTTTTAATTTTGATGGGTGCTTTTAAAGATAATTTTTTAGTTGCTGTTATTGCTAGTACGGGAGTTGTTTTTGGAGCAGCCTATATGCTGTGGTTATATAGAAGAGTTGTTTTTGGAAAATTGGTAAACAAAGATCTTTTAAAAATACAAGACTTAGATAGTTCAGAGAAATTTATTTTATGGTGTTTGGCAATTCCAGTTTTATCTATTGGCTTTTATCCAGAACCACTTATTAATACAATTGAAATATCTGTAAAAGATTTAATTGAAATGTATAATTTTAATTTAAATATGTATATGCCAGAGGTACAAGATAATGGATAATTTGACTTTAATATCACCAGAAATTTTTCTTTCACTATCAATATTAACTTTATTAATTGTTGGGGTATTTAAAAAAAATAGTTCAAATATTGTTTATATTTTTTCAATAGGATCGCTACTTATTACAACTACCTTAATTTTTAATGAAAGATTAGATAATAAGGTTAATCTATTTAATGAAAGTTATATAATTGATCACTTGTCATCATACATGAAAATACTAACTCTTTTAAGTGGAGCTTTTGTTTTGTTAATTTCTTCTAGATATCTAAGGTTAGTAAAAATATTTTTGATTGAATATCCAATATTAATTCTTTGCTCCATCTTAGGAATGATGGTTATGATTAGCTCTAATGATCTTATGGTATTTTACATAGGTCTTGAGTTACAATCTTTGGCCTTATACGTGCTTGCATCTTTTAATAGAGATCAATTAAAATCATCCGAGGCAGGACTTAAATATTTTGTTTTAAGTGCTTTATCATCTGGATTATTATTATATGGCTGTTCTCTAATATATGGATTTACTGGATCTACAAATTTCAATATTATTGCGACTACTATGAATTCAGAGCAATACGGTTTAACATTTGGAATAGTTTTCATATTAGTTGGGCTAGGGTTTAAAATTTCTGCTGTCCCTTTTCATATGTGGGCACCAGATGTATATGAGGGTTCACCTACTTCTGTAACTTTATTTTTTGCAATTGTACCAAAGATTGCTGCGTTAACAGTATTTATTAGATTCTTATATGTTCCTTTCATTAATATGATGGATCAGTGGCAATCTATTTTAATTTTTCTGTCTATAGCCTCAATGATATTCGGAGCTGTAGCAGCAATTGGACAAAATAACCTAAAAAGACTGGTGGCTTACAGTTCAATCAGCCATATTGGTTATGCATTAGCTGGGTTATCTGTAGGGTCGAATGAAGGTATACAAAGTTCTATTATTTATATTTCTATCTACCTAGTAATGAACCTTGGCTTGTTTAGTTGTATGTTTATGATGAAAAGAAATGATCAATACTTTGAAACTATTGAAGACCTGTCTGGTCTTTCTAAAAAACATCCTCTCCTATCTTTGTCTCTTTTAGTTATGCTCTTTTCTTTAGCAGGAATACCACCACTAGCAGGCTTTTTTGCAAAATTGTATGTATTTAAAGCAGTGATTGAACAATCCATGTATTTTTTAGCAATTGTTGGATTGTTATCAACTGTAATAGCGGCTTTTTATTACTTAAGAATAATTAAGGTTATTTATTTTGATGATGAAAAAGAAAATTATGACACTGACCATAGTGTTTGGTTAAAGCTATCTCTAACTTTTTCAACATTATTAATTCTTTTATACTTTATCTATCCTAGTAAATTAGTGGAAATTGTATCTAAAATTAATATTATTTAATGAAATTAAAAAGTTTCAACTTTAAAATTGTTAATAGCACAAATGATTTAGCCATTAGAATTATTAAAAGTACTAACTATGAATCAGGAATTGTTATTGCAGAAAAACAAAAAAAAGGAAGAGGTCAATATGGAAAAAAATGGAGTTCATATAAAGGTAATTTATTTATAAGCATTTTTTTTCCCATTGATAATATTACATTATCATTAAAACAATTAACCAAAGTGAATTGCCTGATAGTTAAAAAATTATTAGCAGCTTTTTATAAAGGTAAAATTTCTATAAAAAATCCAAATGACTTATTAATAAATAAAAAAAAAGTTTCAGGAATATTGCAGGAGACCGTGTCTAAATCAGGACGTACATTTATAATTGTTGGTATAGGCGTTAATTTAATTAAAAGTCCCAATTTTAAAAATTATCCTACTACAAATTTTTTGGATGTATCTAAAGTTAAAATTAATAGTAATAATACAGCTTTAAGATTTAAAAAAATTTATGAAAAATTTATCCCAAAACTTCCAAAGTTTAATATAAAAAATATGAATAATATTTAAAATGATTATTGTTGGTGATATAGGAAATTCAGAAACTAAGATTTGTTTGATAAACTCTAAAAATAAAATTATTAAAAGAATTACCATAAACACAAAAAAAATTAAACCATCTTCACTTAAAAAAATTTTATCTAATTTAGATTTAAAAAATAAATTAATTGATAAATGTTTATTTTGTAGCGTAGTACCAAAATCATTTAATGAAATTAAAATTTTCTTTAATAAGGCTTACAAAATAAAATGTCACGAACTTAAAAAACTTAAATTAGGTCAATTAATTAAAATTAAAGTTAACTTTAGTCAAATTGGCTCAGATAGATTAGCTAACGCAATTAGTATCATTAACAAAAAAGATAATTTTATAATTATAGATTTTGGAACTGCTACAACATTTGATGTTTTAATTAAAAATACTTATCATGGAGGCGTTATCGCTCCTGGTGTTAAATTATCTCTTAATACATTGATTGATAAAGCGACTCAAATACCTGTTTTAAATTTAAAAAAAACAAATAAAGTTATTGGTTTAAACACGATTAGTGCTGTTAGATCAGGTTTTTTTTGGGGTTATGCGGGTTTAATTGACAATATTGTTAATTTAATTAAGAAAGAGACCAAGATGTCCTTTAAAATTATAATTACTGGAGGATTTTCTAATTTGTTTAAAAATTCAATCAAAACGAAAGCTGCATTAAATAAAGATATTACAATTAATGGTCTAATTAAAGCCACTGCATTAATTAAATAAATATGAAAGATGAATTATTATTTTGCCCTTTAGGGGGCTCTGGAGAGATAGGCATGAATATGAATTTGTTTGCCTACGGTAAACCGGGTGAACATAAATGGATCATGGTGGATATTGGAGTTACTTTTGCTGACGATACATTGCCTGGTATTGATTTAATTTATCCAGATCCAGGATTCATTGTTGATAAAAAAGAAGATCTACTTGGAATTATTCTTACACATGCACACGAAGATCATATTGGTGCAATTGCACATTTATGGCCTCAGTTAAAATGCAAAATTTTTGCAACACCGTTTACAGCGGTTTTGATAAAAGAAAAATTTAAAGAAAAAAATCTAGATGTAACAAGTTATTTAAATATAGTTCAGTTAAATGGAACTGTAAATTTAGACCCATTTAAAATTGAATATATTACACTAACTCATTCTATACTTGAGCCTAATGGTCTTAGAATTGAAACACCGGCTGGTGTAATTTTACATACTGGTGACTGGAAAATTGATCCAGAACCATTAATTGGAGAAAAAATTAATTCTAATAGACTTAAAGAAATTGGTAAAGAGGGTGTTCTTGCAATGATTTGCGATTCAACAAATGTATTTAGCATGGGTAAAGCTGGTTCTGAGCTTGATGTTAGAAAAAGTTTGCTAAACATTATGGGTAGTCTTAAAAAAAGAATTGTCATGGCTTCTTTTGCGTCAAATGTTGCTCGAATGGAAACTGCTTTTTATTGTGCAGAAAAAACTGGTAGACAAATAGCGCTTGTTGGTAGATCTATGCATAGAATATTTAAGGCAGCCAGACAGTGTGGTTATTTAAAAAATGTTATTGAACCCATTGATCCCCGTGAAGCAAAAAAAATAGCTAGAGAAAAAATAGTTTATCTTTGCACAGGTAGCCAAGGAGAGCCAATGGCTGCGTTAATGAGAATCTCTAGTTACACACACCCAGATGTTTTCATTGAAAAAGATGATACTGTTATTTTTTCTTCAAAAATTATTCCTGGAAATGAAAAAAAATTATATAAATTACAAAATCAATTAGTAAGAGATGGTATAGAAGTTATTTCAGAAGAAAGTGAATTTGTTCATGTTTCTGGGCATCCAAATCGAGATGATCTTAGAGAAATGTATGATTGGGTAAAACCTCAATGTGCCATTCCTGTTCACGGAGAACACAGGCACATGATTGAACATATGAAATTTGCACATGAAATGAAAGTACCTAACCCTGTTCAAGTAGAAAATGGAGACATTGTAAGACTGTTTCCTGGTAATCCACATGTAGCTGATAAAGCACCTAGTGGTAGGTTGTACCTTGATGGAAACATTAGTGTTGAAGAGGACGCTCAATCAATTAAGGACAGAAAAAATATAAGTGCCAATGGATATATTGAGGCAACTATTTTAATTACATCTAAAGGGAATATTCACAAAAGACCTGTATTAAGTTTCAGAGGTTTACCCATCTACGATGTTGATGAATTTGTATATGGATTAGAAGTAGCAATCGAGAAAACAACTAAAACTTTTTCTATAAAAAGTAGAAAACAAGAATATAATTTAATTGATGCATTAAAAATCACATGCAGAAAATATGCCAAAGAAATGAGTGGTAAAAGACCATTTATAAATATTAACTTAGTAAGAATCTAGATGAGTGTTACGGGTCTTGCTATTATTTATATAATAATTTGGTGGATAGTATTTTTTGCAATTCTTCCAATCGATGTAAATAGGGAAAAACTCACTAAAATCGATGGTGAAGATGCCGGATCTCCAGAAAATCCTAAAATGTTAAAAAAGTTTATTTATTGTACTGGTATTACGACTATTATTTTCATAATAATTTATTTATTGATAAAATATGAGTATTTAAATTTAAGAAACATAATTAACTAAAAATGTATATTTCAAAATCCTTTATCCCAATCTTAAAAAACAACCCATCAGAAGCAAAAATAAAATCACACCAATTAATGCTCAGAGTGGGGATGATAAAACAATCTTCGGCAGGCATATATTCATGGTTACCTTTGGGATTTAAGGTAATGAAAAAAATTGAAAATATAGTTAGAGAAGAACAGAATAAAATTGGTGCCCAAGAAATTTTAATGCCAACAATTCAATCTAGTGAAATCTGGAAAGAAAGTGGTCGTTATGATGATTATGGAGATGAAATGCTTCGTATTAAAGACAGACAAGGGCGTGAGATGCTTTATGGACCAACAAATGAAGAATTGGTTACAGACATATTCAGATCAAGTATTAAATCTTATAAATCACTTCCTCAGTTATTATACCACATACAATGGAAATTTAGAGATGAAGTACGACCACGATTTGGAATTATGAGGTGTAGAGAATTTTATATGAAAGATGCATATTCATTTGACATAAATGATGATGAGGCAGCTTACTCTTATAACAAATTCTTTTTTTCTTACTTAAAAACATTTAAGAGATTAGAACTTACAGCTATTCCAATGGCAGCTGATACTGGACCTATTGGTGGAAATCTTTCTCATGAATTTATTATTTTAGCAGATACTGGTGAAAGTAAAATTTTTACTGATAAAAATATTTTTAATCTAGATAGTGAAGATTCAACAATAGATAGAAAATCTTTAGAAAGTTTAAGAAAAAAATATGAGCAGTATTATGCTGTTGCCGATGATAAATTTAATAAAGGTGAGTTTGAAAAAAAAGTTTCTGTAGAAAATAGATTGATCACTAAAGGTATTGAAGTAGGACATATTTTTTATTTTGGCGATAAGTATTCAAAAGCTTTAAATGCAACAGTAGACCTTCCGGGAGGTAAAAAAGACTTTGTTAAGATGGGATCTTATGGAATTGGCGTATCAAGATTAGTTGGTGCAATAATTGAAGCTAAATATGATGATAAAGAAGAAATAATGAAATGGCCATTCTCTGTTGCCCCTTATGAGCTTGCTATAATTCCAATGATTAATAAAAATGATACATCTGCATTAGATAAAGCAGTAAAAATTTTCAAACACTTTAAAAATAATAATATTGATACTATTATTGACGACATGGATGAAAATCTTTCATCTAAAATTAAAAAATTTAATTTAATAGGTGTTCCGTATCAAATTATTATTGGTAAAAAATCCGAGGGTGATTTATTAGAATTTAAAGAAATAGGAAAAGAACCTAAAAACTTAACATTAGATCTAATAACTAAAACTTTAACCAAACTCAAAGAACAAAATTGATCTCTACGTTAGAAAAAGAAATTACTTTTAGATATCTTAAAACCAGAAAAAAAGATGGTTTTTTAAATATTATTGCTATCTTTTCATTCATTGGAATAAGTTTAGGTGTTGCAGTTTTAATTATTGTTATGTCAGTAATGAATGGCTTTAGAACTGAACTTATTAATAAAATAGTTGGTTTTAATGCACATGTTACAGTTAAACCTTATGAAGATTCTATTAACTCAACGAAGCTTAACAATAATAATTTAAAATTAATTTCAAAAAATTTAATTTTTAGCAATTCTGGTGAAGCGATTGTGATTAATAAAGATTATACCAAAGGTTTAGTTTTAAGGGGTTACAATAGTGAAGATTTTCCAAAACTTGATATTGTAAAAAAAGGAAATTTAACTGGAAATCCTAAAAATCTAATTAAAAACAGCATCTCAATAGGTAGAGAATTAAGTTTTAATCTTAAATTGAACATAGGTGACAAGATATCAATTATGTCACCATCTGGAATTGAAACAATTATTGGTAGTCTGCCTAAACAAGAAACTTTTATTGTGGGTTCTATTTTTGATAGCGGTTTGGCAGACTTTGATGCAAATATTGCGTTTATTAATTTAGTAACTTTAGAGAGTTTTTTTGATTTTCAAAAAAAAAATAGAAACTTAGAAATATATTTAAAAGATCCATCAAATATTGAAGAAATTAAAAAACAGATCCAAATAATATTTGATAATGAGTTTATATATACCTGGGCAGATATGAATAGTTCTCTTTTTTCAGCATTAAAAGTTGAGCGAAATGTCATGTTTATAATTTTGTCTTTAATTATTATAGTGGCAGCTTTTAATATAATCTCAGGTCTTACAATTTTAGTAAAAAACAAAACTAGAGATATAGCAATTTTAAAATCTATTGGAGTACTAAATAGATCTATTACTAAAATATTTTTTTTAGTAGGTATTATTATTGGAACTACAGCAACCTTTTTTGGAATTTTTTTAGGTATAATGTTCTCATTATATATTGAGAATTTGAGAGAATTTTTAAGCAACACTTTTAATATTAGTTTATTTCCGGAAGAAATTTATTTTTTAAGTACAATGCCTTCAGAAATAAACCTGATGTCGATATTTATTATTTCATTATGTTCTATTTTTGTAACGATTATTGTTTCAATCTTTCCTGCAATCAAAGCTTCTAAACTTGATCCAATTAAAGGATTAAAATATGAATAATCTTATTTCTCTAAAAAAATTGTCAAAATCATTTTCAACTAATGTAAAAATTTCTGTTTTAAAAAAAATAAATTATTCATTTGTGAAAGGTAAAATTTATTCTCTTATGGGTCCATCAGGATCTGGAAAATCTACACTGTTAAATATTTTATCAATGATAGATAAACCAACAACCGGAACGGTGTTAATTAATAATGATATAATAAATTTTTCTGAAACTGCTAATAATGACAAAATTAGATCAAAAAAAATCGGAATTATATATCAACAAAACAACTTACTTCCTGATTTCACAGCTTTAGAGAATGTCTACCTTGCTTGTTTGGCTTTAAGTAACAATAAAAAATATTCAATTGAAAAAGCAAAAAAATTAATTAAAAAAATGGGTCTTTCATCCAGAGAAAACCATTTTCCATCTGAATTATCAGGTGGTGAAATGCAAAGAATTGCAATAGCTCGTGCTTTAATTAATGAGCCAGAAATTATATTAGCCGACGAGCCTACTGGAAGCCTTGATCAGTCTACCGCAAAAGAAGTCTTTAAAATTTTATATAAGTTAAAAAATAAAAATAGATTAATAATATATGCAACTCATAATAGAGTTTTTGCCAATATGGCAGATTGTAAATTAGAAATGATTGATGGTAATATAAAAACTGTCAATGCAAAATTTAAATAATACTAGATTTAACCACTTAAAGATTCACACTCAGTACTCGATTTGTGAAGGTGCGATCAAGATAGATAATCTAAAAGATTTTTGTAAAAATAATAAAATTCCATCTGTAGCTTTATCTGATACATCAAATTTATCTGGTGCATTAGAATTTGCTGAAAATATTTCTAGAGTAGGCACTCAGCCAATTATCGGCACACAAATTCATTTTCAGTTTGAAGATACAGCAGGTCTTTTGCCATTAATTGCCGTAAATGAAAAAGGTTACAAAAGAATTATTGAACTTTCATCTAGATCTTATTTAGAAAATGATGCTCTTTCTGATCCTCACTTAAATATTAAAGAACTATTGGTGGATACAGAGGGTGTAATCTTGTTATCAGGAACAATCAGGGGACTTTTTGGAAAATTATTTGAAAAAGGAAGATTTGAAGAAATTACTCAATTATATAAAAAATTATCTTCTAAATTTGATGATAAATTTTATTTAGAAATTCAAAGACATGGAGATCAAAATGAAATTAGTTTTGAAAAGTATAATTTAAAAAAGTCTTTTGAATTTAAAATACCTATAATTGCAACTAATGAGGTTTTTTATTTAAATCAAGATATGCATGAAGCACACGATGCACTTACATGTATAGGAACAAAAACTTATGTTAACGATAAAAGTAGAATTAAATTTTCTGACCAACATTATTTTAAATCAGATGATGAAATGTCAGTATTGTTTTCTGATTTACCCGAAGCTTTAGAAAATAACTATAATTTACCACTCAGATGTAGTTTTAAACCCGTATTCTCAAAACCAGTATTACCAAATATTAGCACTGAAAAAGAAGGTAATGCTGATGAGATTTTAAAAAAAAATTCCTTAGATGGTTTAAAAGAAAAATTTTTAAAAATTTTTAATATAGAAACGAATAATCTAACTGAAAATGATAACTTTTTAAAATATAAAGATAGATTAGATCATGAGTTAAGAATCATAATTGAAATGAAATACCCAAGTTATTTTTTAATTGTTTCTGATTATATCAAATGGGCCAAAAACAATGATATTCCTGTTGGCCCCGGTAGAGGTTCTGGTGCCGGCTCATTAGTTGCGTGGTGTCTATCAATTACTGACGTTGATCCAATTAAATTTAATTTAATTTTTGAAAGATTTTTAAATCCAGACAGGGTATCTATGCCAGATTTTGACATAGATTTTTGTGAGGAAAAAAGAGATTTAGTTTTTAAATATTTGACTACAAAATATCAAGATAGTGTTGCTCATATAATTACTTTTGGGAAGCTAAAAGCCAGAATGGTTATTAGAGATGTGGGAAGAGTATTAGGTTTACCTTATGGCTTTGTTGATAGTATATCCAAAATGATACCATTTGATCCTTCTAGACCTCAAAGCTTAACAGAATGCATCAACAATGAGCCAAGACTTCAAAAGTTAATGAATGAAGATCCTCGTGTTAAAAAATTAACTGACCTTTCCTTAAAATTAGAAGGATTGAATAGAAATGTTGCAACTCATGCCGCTGGAGTTGTTATTGCAGATAAAAAACTAACAGAAATTGTTCCCTTATATAAAGATGCTTCAGCTAATTTATTATTACCATCAACACAATTTGATATGTATTCTGCAGAAAATGCTGGACTAATTAAATTTGATTTTTTGGGTTTGAAGACTCTAACAGTAATTAATAGAACTCAAAAATTAATAAACAAAAAAGTAAAAGATTTTAAAATTGAGGATATTAATTTTGAGGACCAAAAAGTTTTTGATCTTTTGTCATCGGGGAATACAGTTGGTTTATTTCAAGTTGAAAGTGCTGGCATGCGTGAGGCATTATTACAAATGAAGCCCAATCATATAGAGGACATTATTGCATTGGTTGCTCTTTATAGGCCAGGACCTATGAGTAACATCCCTACATATAATGATTGCAAGCATGGTAGACAAAAACCTGATTATTTACACCCATTATTAGAAGACATTCTTAGACCAACCTACGGTGTTATAATTTACCAAGAACAGGTAATGCAAATTGCTCAGAAACTTTCAGGATTTACAGCTGGTGAGGCCGATATATTGAGAAGAGCAATGGGTAAAAAGAAAAGAGCAGAATTAGAAAAACAAAAACAAGGTTTTATTGCCGGTGCTCTTAAAAATGGAATTTCTAAAGATGTTGCAGCAAGTATATTTCTAAAAATTGAACCATTTGCTGAATATGGTTTTAACAAAAGTCACGCAGCAGCATATGCAATCATTTCTTATCAAACAGCATTTTTAAAAACTTATTACTCAAAAGAATTTTTTGCCGCCTCTATGACAATGGATTTGTCTAACCAAAATAAATTAAGTGAATTTCATGAAGAGCTTAAAAGAATAAATATTAAGGTAATAAGGCCTGACATAAATAGATGTTTTGCCGACTTTCAGTACGATAAAGATAATTTCTATTATGCGTTAGGTGGAATCAAAAGTGTTGGGTACGAAGCTGTATCTAAAATTGTAAAAGAAAGAATTAAAAATGGTAACTTTACATCAATAAATAATTTTTTAATTAGAGTTACACCTAAAGATATTAACAAACTTCAATTGGAAGGATTAGTTAAAGCAGGAGCTTTTGATAATTTAGATAATAACAGACAGGCACTATATAATTCAATTCCAAATTTTATTTTAAAAACTAAAAGTATTTATGAAAATAAAGCTGCTAACCAAATTGATCTTTTTGCTTCCGACGAAGAACAAGATAATGAAATAGTTCTTAATATTGATGACTGGAAATTTGAAGAAAGGTTATCTAGAGAATTTGAGGCAGTTGGATTTTTTATATCGGATCATCCATTAAATCAATTTAAAGAAATTTTTGATGATTATAAAATTATTGATTACACTAAATTTAATTCTTACGATAATATTAAAGAGGCCAATATTGCTGCAACACTCTTAAAAGTTACAGAAAGAAAAACTGCCAAAGGTAACACTTATGCTCTTATTAAATTTACTGACTTAACTAGTGTTTTTGAACTATTTGTTTTTTCTGATACTTTAGAGGTCAATAGAGAAATTTTGATTGAAGGAAATTCATTAATTATTACTTTAGGCAAAAATATTTCTGATGATGAGAATCGATTTAAAAGAATTAATGTTAAAAAAATTGCCTCTTTAACTGATCTATTTAATAAACCCATAGGTGAAATTGAATTTATTTTAAACAATCCCAATCAACTAAAGCAAATTTCTAATCTAATTTCAAATGCTGGAAAGACTGAAGTTAAAATTAAGATTAAAGATAAAAAACAAGAATTAACCTTTAAACTTACAAATAAAAGAGAAGTTGATAGAAAATCTCTTAATATCCTCAAAAAACAAGATATTTTAACTACTATTAATTAAAAAACACTTGTTTATTTCGCTAATAATTTGTACATAACTTCTAATTTAAATTAACACGCACACAGTATGTGGTTTTATACCTCCGGTCCTTAAATGGAATGACTGTGGTGGCTTAACCGGGAATAAATATGAAAATACCAGACTTAACAATACAACAATTATTAGAAGCAGGCGTGCACCTTGGTCATAAGACGTTAAGGTGGAACCCAAAAATGAAAAGATATATTTTTGGAAAAAGAGATTCAATTCATATTATCGATCTAACCCAAACACTTGAATTAACGAAGATAGCTTTAGAAAAAGTTTTTAATACAATTGCAAATAATGGAAAAATTTTATTTGTATCAACAAAAAAACAAGCCTCAGAATCTATTGCAGAACTTGCAAAAGATACTGATCAATATTTTGTTAATTACAGATGGTTAGGTGGTATGCTTACTAATTGGGGCACTATATCTGGATCTATAAAGAAACTTAAAAAATTTGAATTAGATTTAGTTTCTGAAAATCGAGGTTTTACAAAAAAAGAACTTCTTAAAATGAGTGTCAAAAGAGATAAACTACAAAGGTCTCTTGGAGGAATTGCTGAGATGAAAAAAATTCCTGACCTAGTTTTTATTATTGATACAAACTATGAGTCGTTAGCGATAAAAGAATCTATTAAACTTGAAATTCCAATTATTGCAATCCTAGACAGTAACTCTAACCCAGACGGTATTGATTTTCCAATACCTGGCAATGATGATGCAAGAAGATCTATAGATTTATACTGCTCTTTATTAAAGGAAACTATTGAAAATGCAAAAAAATCTGCACCAGTCAAAACTGAAGACAAACCTTCTTTGAAATTAGATAAGAAACTACCTTCTGATATCAAAAAAACATTAGACAAAACACTTCAAGAAATTGATAGAGAAAAACTTGATGCTAAATTTGTTAAAAAAGAAAAGGTAAAATTAAATTAATATGAGTGATATAGAAAAAGTAAAACAATTAAGAGAAGCAACAGGAGCGGGCTTTAAAGATTGTAACTTAGCAATTAAAGAATCTGCGGGCGACTTGGACAAGGCAGTTGAAATTTTAAGAATTAAAGGAATTTCTAAAGCTTCGAAAAAAATGTCTAGAGATGCCAAAGAAGGAGTAGTCGCCACTAGTGGTGATGAAAATAAGACTTCAATTATTGAGATTAACTGTGAGACAGATTTTGTTGCAAAAAATGATGACTTTGTCACGTTTGCTAAAGAATTAAGTGAACTTAACAATCAAAATGACTCGGATTTAAAAAAATTAAATAAATCTTTGATGACTAACGACAAAACAGTTGAGGATAGTCTTGTTTCGTTAATTGCTAAAATGGGTGAAAAGATAACAATTGGCAGAGTCAAAACTTTTAAGCATTCTGGTTCTAAAAATTTTAATTATTTACATACAGTTGTAAAAGACAACTTATCTAAGTTAGCAGTTGTGGTATCTCTTGAGACTAATGACACTTCAGACGTAATTAAATCTTTTGGCAAACAATTAGCTATGCATGTAGCTGCATCAAATCCTTTGGCATTAGATTCGAACTCGATTAACAAAGATGTTTTAAAAAAAGAACAAGACCTTATTTCTGAAGAATTAAAAAGCTCTGGCAAATCTGAAGAAATAGCTCAAAAAATTAGCTTAGGTAAAATCAATAAATTTAAAGAAGAAAATGCTCTACTGTCTCAAGCCTGGGTTATGGAACCAAAAAAAAAGGTGCAGGATATAGTAAAAGAACTTAGTATAACTGATTTGAAAATTAAAGATTTTTACAGATTAAAAATTGGTGAATAAATGTTTAATGATAAAACAATCGACCAAAAAATGGACAAAACCATTGAGGTTTTTACAAAGGAAATATCATCTTTAAGAACAGGTAGAGCAAACGCGAGCATGTTAGATCTCATCAAAGTTGATGTCTACGGTCAAGCAATGCCAATAAACCAAGTTGCTAGCATTACAACTCCAGAGTCTAGAATGATTAATATACAAGTATGGGATTTAAATAATGTACCACTTGTTGATTCAGCAATTAAAAAATCAGAATTAGGTTTAAACCCCCAAATTGATGGCCAACTTATTAGGTTACCTGTCCCAGATTTAAGTGAAGAGCGTAGAGGTGAAATTAAAAAAGTTATTAAATCAATGGGTGAAAAATGTAAAGTATCAATTAGAAATATCAGAAGAGAAGCTAATGATGACTTAAAAAATTTACTTAAAACTAAGGATATTAGCGAAGATGATGAAAAAAAGTTTGAAAGAATTGTTCAAACTTTTACTGATAATCATATAAAAATAGTTGATGAAAAAGTAGCATCTAAAGAAAAAGAAATAATGACTATATGAACCCAATAAAACATGTAGCCATAATAATGGATGGTAATGGTCGATGGGGAATAAAAAATAAAAAATCAAGAAATCATGGACATAAAGCAGGACTTCTTGTGGCTGAAAAAATCATTAAAGAAACAATAAAAAAAAAAATTAAATTCCTTACTCTTTATGCTTTTTCTACTGAAAATTGGAAAAGACCAAAAAATGAGGTTACCTTTTTATTTAATCTATTAGAAGAATTTTTAATTAAGAAAACAGAAAATCTTAATAAAAATGATATAAAATTAAAAATTATTGGTAATAAAAAACCGTTTACAAAAAAACTTAAAAGTATCTTAAGTAATACAGAAAGAACTACCCAGAATAACAAAAAACTACAAATTAATCTTGCTATCAATTATGGATCAAAAGATGAATTGATTAATGCATTTAAAAAAATGAAAAAAGATAAGGTTCCATTTACAGAAAAAAATATTAACAAATATCTTTACACAAAGGGTGTTCCAGACCCAGATTTATTAATTAGAACAGGCAATGCAAAAAGATTAAGTAATTTTTTATTGTGGCAATCAGCCTACACTGAAATTTATTTTGAAAAGAAATTATGGCCAGATTTTTTATCTAAAGATTACAACAAAATATTAAATAATTTTATTAATTTAAAAAGAAATTTTGGATCAATTTAATGTCTATTGAGTTAAAAAAAAGAATATTAACTTCATTAATTCTATTAACTTTATTTTATATAATGTATTTTTATAAATTTGTATTACTTATAGGTCTTGTTATTTTTTCTACAATTGTCTGGATTGAATTTGTTGGGTTAATTACAAAAATTATCCATTTTAGGAAAATTAAGATTTATGTAATAAAATTTATTTATCAATTAATCTGTCTATCTTACCTTCTGCTTTTTTCTTCAATTTTTTGGTATACTTTTACTTTCGAGCCGAACAAGATATTTTATCTTTTTATCCTAGGTATTTGTATTGTCACTGATATTGGAGGCCTTGTATTTGGCAAATTTTTTAAGGGTAAAAAACTAACAAAAATTAGTCCAAAAAAAACTGTATCTGGTTTAATTGGATCATATGTTTTTACACTTACATTAATGGTTATCGTAACTTTAACAGATTATATTAATTATGAACATCAATTACTAGTTGTAACTCTAATAGTTTCATCGGCATCACAAATTGGAGATTTATTTATATCTTACTTAAAAAGAATAGCAAAAGTCAAAGATACTGGTGACTTACTTCCAGGTCATGGTGGTTTTTTAGATAGATTTGATGGGATATTATTTGGTTTCCCTTTTGGTTTTCTTATTACAACATTTTTAAATTTAATATGAAAAGAAAAATTGCGATTTTAGGGTCAACAGGATCCATAGGTAGATCCACTATTGAAATCTTAAAAAAAAATAAAAATAAATTTGAAATTTTTTTATTAACTGCTGATGAAAATATCAATGAATTGACAAAACAAATTAAAGAATTCAAAGTTAAAAATTTGATTATTAATAACAAAAAACATTTTAAATATCTAAAAAAAAAATTTAAAAATAAAGATATTAATATTTATAACAATCTTGATGATATTAATAAAATTTTTAATAAAAAAATAGACTACTGTATGTCTTGTATATCTGGACTAGCAGGTTTAAAGCCTACGCTAGACATGATTAAATATACTCGAACTATTGCTATCGCTAATAAAGAATCTTTAATATGTGCTTGGAATATTATTGATAAAAATTTAAAAAAAAATAAAACAAAATTTATTCCAGTTGACTCAGAACATTTTTCTATATGGTCACTTATAAATGATCATGGAAAAAACAATATCGATAAAATTTATATAACTGCATCAGGAGGTCCTTTTCTTAATTTACCACTTAATAAATTTAAAACTATTACGCCTGCCCAAGCAATCAAGCACCCTAAATGGAATATGGGAAAAAAAATTTCTATTGATTCTGCCACATTAATGAATAAAGTTTTTGAAGTAATAGAAGCACAAAGAATTTTCGATATTGATATTAATAAATTTAAAATTTTAACTCATCCAAATTCTTATGTTCATGCAATTGTAAAATTTAATAATGGTTTAACAAAAGTATTGATACATGATACTGATATGAAGATTCCGATATTTAATTCAATTTATGTAAATGATAGTCAACAACTACAAACAAATGAATTAAATATAAAAAAACTTAATAATTTAGAATTTAAAGATGTTAAATTAAGTAGGTTTCCTTCAATCAAGATATTAGACACAATCCCCAAAAAAAATTCATTATTTGAGACTGTTATTGTTACGGCTAATGACGAACTGGTTAAGCTATTTTTAGCAAATAAAATAAAATACCTAGATATTGTTAAAAATTTATCAATAATTTTAAAACTTAAGAAGTTTAACAAGTATAAGCTTATATATCCTAGGAATTTTAATCAAATTAAAAAATTAAACATGAGTGTTAGATTGAAAATAAACAGTTTATATATATAACCTTAAAATATGAAACGTATAATTTATTTTATTTTTACAATTTTATTCTATGCAAATTTAGTTGTAGCAAGCAATCTTGATAAAATCATAGTTAAGGGCAATAAGAGAATTAACTCAGAAACAATTAAAGTCTTTTCTGATTTAAATATTGGTGAGGATTTAAAATTAATAGATTTAAACAATGTTCTTAAAGAGTTGTATAAAACTAACTTTTTTAAAGATGTTTCCTTAGAGATTATAGACAATAATATAATAATCTCTGTTGTTGAAAACCCAATTATTCAAGAAGTTATTATTAAGGGTGTCAAAAAAGCATCTCTTAATAAAAAATTGTTAGATTTATTAACGTTAAAAAATAAAAGTTCATATGTTGATTATATAGCGAAAAATGATCTTCAAAAATTGAAAAATGTATTACGTGTATCTGGGTATTATTTATCTGGTGTTAAAGTGTTAATTAAAAGTAATGATAATGACTCAATAAATTTAATATATGATGTCGCCTTAGGTGATAAGGCATTAATTGAAAAAATAAAATTTATTGGTGATAAAAAAATTAAGGATCGCCAATTAAGATCAATAATCGTATCGGAAGAAAACAAATTCTGGAAATTTTTATCTAGCACCAAATATCTTGACGAATCTAGAATCAAATTAGATGAAAGACTTCTTGCAAATTTTTATAAAAATAAAGGTTATTACAATATAAAAGTTCAAAGTTCTAATGCTAAATTCTTAGACAAAAATAATTTTGAATTAATATATAATATTAATGCTGGTGAGAAATTTATTTTTAATGATTTAATTGTTACTTTACCAGGTGACTACGATGCTAAAAACTTTACATCAATCAACGACGTTCTTTTGAATTTAAAAAATACAACTTACTCTTTAAATAAAATTAATAAAATTTTAAAAGAAATTGATAAACTAGCCTTAAGTCGAGAGTATGAATTTATTAATGCAAAAGTTGAAACAAAAATTATTGCAAACAACAAATTAAACTTTAATTTTATAATTAATAACTCTGAAAAGTTTTATGTTGAAAAAATTAATATTACCGGGAATAACATTACAAGAGAAAATGTTATAAGAAATTCTTTTTTCGTAGATGAGGGGGATGCTTTTAATGAAATTCTTCATAACAAAACAATTAATAGACTTAAAGCAAAAGGAATTTTTCAATATGTTAAATCTAAAATTAAACCAGGTACTGATAAGAATTTAAAAATAATTGAAATTAATGTTGAGGAAAAAGCTACTGGCGAAATTTCAGCTGGTGCAGGAGTTGGCACTACATCTGCTACTTTCGGTTTTGGTGTTAAAGAAAACAATTATTTGGGTAAAGGTGTTCAATTAGATGCTAAACTTCAATACTCAGAAGACGTTGTTAAAGGTATTTTTTCTATTAATAACCCAAATTTTAATAACACAGACAATTCTCTTTTTACAAAATTTGAAAGTGTTGCAATTGATAAATTAAAAAAATCTGGATACAAAACTGATATCACTGGTCTGTCCTTCGGAACGGGTTTTGAAAAATATGAAAATTTTAAAATTTTTCCTTCAATGATATTTGATTACGAGTCACTTACGACTAATTCCACTGCAAGTGCCATAAGAAAAAAACAAGACGGTAATTACTTTGATGGTTCGTTACAATATATATTATCTTATGATAAAAGAAATCAATCGTATCAACCTACGGAAGGTTACAGAAGCACCTTTAAACAAAAAATTCCTTTTATCTCTGATCAATTTGAGCTTGAAAATCAATACACTTTCACCAAACATTCTAAATTTTTAAACAATTATGTGGGTACTTTTTCATTTAATGCACAATCAATCAATGCTTTAGGGAATGGAGATGTTAGAGCATCTAAAAGGATGTTTGTACCGGAAAGCTTATTAAGAGGTTTTGAGCCTGGTAAAGTAGGACCTATAGCTAACAAAGAATATATTGGTGCAAATTTCTTAACAGCGTTTAATTATAATTCAACACTTCCTTTTTTATTTCCAAATTTCGAAGCTACTGATTTTAAAATTTTTTTAGATGCTGTTAATCTTTGGGGTGTTGATTATACTGATGCTACTGTAAATGAAGCAAACGGACTTAGAAGCTCTTTTGGTATCGGTGTTGACTGGCATACGCCAATAGGACCTTTAAACTTTTCTTTAGCTCAACCAATTACAAAAATATCAACAGATAAAACTCAAACTTTTCGTTTCAATATTGGTACAACTTTTTAATGAAATTTAATAATTTTGTTACAACTATATTTTTTCTTGTATCTTGTATTTCTTTAGCAAATGCTGAAAATAAAATAGTTTATGTTGATATGGACTACTTATTGAATAAATCTTTAGTAGGTATAAATGTTTATAAAAAACTTTCTGAAAATCAAAAAAGTAAAGTTTCTGAATTAAAAAAGATTGAAAATGATTTAAAAAAAAATGAATCTGAAATTATTCAACAAAAAAATATTATAACCAAAGAAGAATTTGAAAAAAAAATTATCAAATTGAGAGAAAAAGCATCCAAATATCAAAATAAAAGAAAAGAAACTAATATTAATTTAAGTAAAAAAAGAGCACAAGGTACAGCAGACTTAGTTCTAATAATCCAAAATATTTTATCTGAATACTCAATTAAAGAAGATATTGCAATTATTTTTCAAAAAAAAAACATAGTAATTGGAAAGTCCAATTTAGAAATCACTAGTGACATACTAAATATTTTAAATGACAAACATAAGACAATGAAAGTTAAATAATGTCTGAGAAGAGTTTAACTAAAAAAGATATTATTGATTTACTACCTCATAGAGAGCCAATGTTATTAATAGATGAATTAATTAACATTAAAAAACTTTTTTCTGCAACAGCAATTGTTAATGTTAAAAAAGATAGCTTTTTTGTTCAAGGACATTTTCCTGGTAATCCAGTCATGCCTGGTGTTTTAATAGTTGAAGCTTTTGGACAAGCAGCAGCAGCACTTACTGCTCACGGAATTGACAAGGAGTCTTATAAAAATAAATTGGTTTTTTTAATGGGAATTGATAAGGCTCGCTTTAGAAATCCAGTTATACCAGATTGTAAACTTGAACTAAATATAGAAGCTACAAGATCTCATGGACGTGTCTGGAAATATAAAGGTGTAGCTTTCGTAGAAGGTAAAAAAATGGCTGATGCTCAATGGTCTGCAACTATAGTTGACAGAAAATAATTAGTAACAATTTTTGATAAGTATTTAAATTTATTTTTGATAAAATCAATTTAAATGAATAATCCTTTTTTTATAAATGCAGGTCCGTTTCCAATCGAAACTTTATTAAAATTAGCTAATATAGAAAATAAAGATAATTTTAAAAAAAAATCTATTTATAACATTAAAGATTTATTTACCGCTGAGACAACTGATATTTCATTTTTTCATTCCAAAAAATATGAAAATTTAGCTTCGAAAACCAAAGCGTCTTTTTGTATTACTAAAAAAAATCTATCATCTATTTTACCAAAAGAATGTAACGCTATAATTGTTGAAAATGTGTTAACTGCTACTGCCAAAATTACAAAAGCTCTTTATCCCAATTCCATAACAGATGATTTTGATCCAACAGTAGAAATTATAGAAAAAACTGAATTTAAAAAAATAGTTAAATATGGAAAAAATGTCTTAGTTGGAAAAAATGTATCTATAGGAAATAATTGTTCAATCGGTCATAATTCAATTATTGAAAGTAATGTTGTTATCGGAAGTAATTGCTCTATAGGATCTAATGTTATTATAAGAAAAACAATAATAAAAGATAATGTACATATCTTAGATGGTTGTATTATTGGAAAAAAAGGGTTTGGTTTTTTCCCTGATAAGGAAAAAAATTTTAGATATCCTCATATTGGGATGGTCATTATAGAAGATAATTGTGAAATTGGATGTGGATCAACTATAGATAGAGGATCATTGTCAAACACTACTATAGGAATGAATACATATATTGATAACCAAGTTCATATAGCTCATAACAATAAAATAGGTGATAATTGCATAATAGCTGGACAAGTTGGTTTTGCTGGAAGCTCAAAGCTAGGTAATCATGTGATGATAGGCGGACAAGCTGGCATTTCTGGTCATTTGAAAATTGGAAACAACGTTCAAATAGCTGGTGGCAGTGGAGTAATTAAAGATATACAAGATAATTCAAAAGTAATGGGCTATCCAGCGAAAGACCTAAAACAATTTATAAAAAATAACAAATGATTCATAAAACTGCAGTAATTGATGTTAATGCCAAAATATCTCTTAATGTAAAAATTGGTCCATTCTGCGTAATTGGCCCAAATGTTGAAATTGGAGATAATACAATCATTCATTCACATGTGAACATTTCTGGAAACACTATAATTGGAAAAGATAATAAAATTTTTCCATTTGCATCAATTGGTAACGATCCTCAAGATTTAAAATATAATGGTGAAAAAACAAAACTTAAAATAGGTGATAAAAATATTATTAGAGAATATGTAACAATAAATCCTGGTACAATAGGTGGTAGTGAACTTACTGTTATTGGTAATGGGTGTTTGTTAATGATATCCTCACATATAGCTCATGATTGTATTGTAGGAAATAATGTCATAATTGCTAATAATGTGCCATTAGGTGGTCATGCAAACATTGGAGATGGTGTGATTATTGGAGGAAACTCTGCTGTTCAACAATTTACAAGAATAGGTAAGATGGCAATGATAGGTGGGATGACTGGAGTTCTAAATGATGTAATTCCATATGGCCTTTCAATTGGAAATAGAAATTTTCTTCAAGGCTTAAATTTAATAGGTCTACGAAGAAAAAACATACCTAACAAAGAAATTCTTTCACTATCTGAAGCTTATAAGGAAATTTTTAAAACTGACAAATTAACTGATAATCTAAAGAATTTAAATGGCTTCTTTAAAGATAATTTATTAGTCAAAGACGTGGTAGAATTTATAAGCAAAGATAAGAAACGTCCAATTTGTACTCCATTTTCTAAATAAAATGATAGGATTATTTTTTGGTGATAACGATTTTCCAAAAAAAATACTTAAAAAGATCAAAAAAATAAAAAAAGCTTATTTTATTATTGATCTTTCCACGAATAAAAGTTTTAAAAATGATAATAATTCATATCCAATTTCAATTGGTCAATTTGGTAAAATTATCAATTTAATTAAAAAAAAAAAATGTAAAAATGTTCTTTTTGCGGGAAAAATTAAAAAACCAAATTTTTCAAAACTTAAATTAGATTTAAAAGGATTGTATTATATGCCTAGAATTATAAGAGCTTCTAAATTAGGAGATGTAGCAATTTTAAAAGCAATAATAAAGATA
>Ga0209709_10000376_pt1 | contig 42398 bp, 36 predicted proteins | sample ArcticOcean_MG_C_2_FD_187435 | JGI IMG/M metagenome (GOLD analysis project Ga0209709, IMG submission 187435) | Marine microbial communities from western Arctic Ocean - ArcticOcean_MG_CB4_136 (SPAdes) (version 2) | ecosystem: Environmental > Aquatic > Marine > Oceanic | place: Arctic Ocean... | reverse complement strand
TTCTCTTAATATTGAAGCATGGTGCGATGACTGAGGAGGAATGAATCTTATGAGTAAATGTGGATGCGGTAGATCGCCAACTGGAATGTGTAAAGGATGGCATGGTCTATCCCAAGAAGAATTTGAAGCGAAATTAGCAGAATATAAGTCGAAGGAAACAAGTCAATAGTATCAACTAATTGATTGGTTGATGGTTCAAACAGGAGATTCAGCATACCTTTGAAACCAACCAATAATAGTTTCAAGGGAGAGTATTAGGAGATGGATTATATCGTGCGATCTCTTCAATATGTGAATGGGCAGAGTTCCCTACAATGCCACAAATTTATGTACATGGAGAATTAATTGGTGGCTCTGATATAATTCTTGAAATGTATGGTGCTGGTCGTCAAAATTAAAATAACCTATTCTTTATCCCAAGATTGCCAACTATGGCTTTCTTCTTCCCACCATTCATAACTTCCATCTGAAAATTCACGCCACTCTTGTCCCTCTTCATCTTTCTATTGACCAACTTCTGTTAGAGGTAAATTATCCTCCTCTTCATCATCCCATTCTTCATAATCATCTTCCTCATTCATATGATATCGTAACAATAAAAGTAAACATATAACAGCAAATAATACTCCTCCTATTGAAGTTGCCATAAGAAAAGCATCTGAAGAAAATATACTTGGTTCTGATTTCATTTGTACATCAATTGTAAAACTCCAACTATTATTTTCGTCTTGTTCATCGATTACATACTCAGGATCAATAATTACAATTATGTCAAGCTCCCCTAACCAATCTGTCTCCCACGAAAAACTCGTTTCTGCACGAGATTCTCCTTCTAAAAAACGTATTGACTTGTTTCCTATTTCTTCATCAAGAATCCATATTGAAACAGTAAATTGTTCGTCTGTAGGCTCACCAAGATTAGAAATAGTGATGTTTATTTGTGATAATTCACCCCCCACAGGGGGAGATGGAGAAATCTCAAAATAATGTATTGAGAGATCAGAACGTTGTTCAATAACGGGTAATTGTAAAGGCCATGTATAACTCGAACCCTTTCCAGCAAGATGATTGCCTGCATTATCTGATAATATGAACCAGCATTCAACTATATCACCATGTTGAGGTGAAGGATAATTTAACTCTACAATATAGCGTGAAACATCGCTACTCAATTGTATTTCGGCTAAAGCAGAAAATGGTTCTCCCATCATTTCCAAACCACGACGAATTGCGCAATCAACAATAAAATTTCCTTCTTGTAAACCTGATTCAGATTCACTAACATCGAGTTGTAAAATAAAACTTGTAGAATTAGCAGATACTAAAATAGGTTGATTACTTACTAATATTGGTGCAACTGCATCTACTCGTAGATGTATGGAATCTTGAGCTAACTTCACCTGACTTATACCACAATTTGCAATCAAATTGACTTTATGAATTCCATTATTTTGCACCTCTATTTCGTCACTAAAATTACTACCTTCTAATGTAAGAGATATGGGATTGCCGAGTGGTACTTCAAATTGCAACTCATAACAAGATTCTGGTGGTGCTATATTGGTAGAAGTATAACGTATACTACCACTAAACTCTACATTAGCTCCTAACTTTACCCAAGAATTATCTTGTAAATTTTCACCATCTATAGCATCAGGAGTAGAAGCTACAAAATCCCTCACCTGAATATCTGCATTAAAATCCCAATCTAATCCTGTTGGGAATGTATGTAAACCAGAAGAGTCCATTACATTAAGAACAATATTGCCACCAGTTAAAGTAGGGTTAAACCAAGGTGTAGCTACCAAAGACACACTTACACTTATGTTCTCATCTTCACCATCAATACTAAAATAATCATTACTAAATTCAATATCATTTGAAACCATATTTCCACTATTCGTATTCCAATTGAGTAATGTGCCCTGTCCTAAATCAATTGTAATTGTTTCAATATCTTCAATTCCATTCTCATCATATAAACTAAAATTTAACCATCCCGAATATGTAGGAACAAGAATATGACCTCCTGAAAATTCTCTTGTGATATTGCTAAGTATTGTTGAAGTGGGGACAAGACTACTAAAATGAAGTAAATCATTGTTAAAACCTGGACTGCCTCCATTAATTGAATTACCTGCATTATCGGCTCCTTCAATATACAAAGATACCAATTGACCTTGACCATTAGAGGTATCATCAAATGTCGCATGGAAAAATTCACTATTTTGTTGACGCATGAGATCTTTAGTTACATACTCATTAGATTGAGGAATCCCATCACCATTGTCATGCATACCTTCTACCCACCAATAAAAAGAAAATATATCAGGCATTCCAATACTGTCTGCAATAGATACATTGAATAAATTCTGATGATATGGTTGCACACGTTCTTCAAGTGGAGAATTTACCTGAATACCCGGAGATGTACCATCAATAAGCATAGTACGTTGAGTACTTTCAATTAATGTGGCGTCATATAAACCTAAAATTTGAGCACCTATTGTAAATCCATTCGGAAAATTTTGTAATGGTGCTTGTGTAACTATCTCGAACACTCCATTAACATCCACCGTACCATTTCCACTGACATTGATAAGTTCAATCACCACTTCATCAGGTAATGGATTCCTATTTGAATTGAGAAATCGTACCTCTCCCGTACATCTTAATACATCTCCTCCTGCAACCCATTCTCGTTCCTGTATTTCAGGTGAGCCTTCCGTAGGGGCAGTTTCATCAAACACTTTGAAAGAAATTATCTCCATCTGACGTTCATGTGTAGTTGTTTGTATTGAAGTACGAGTTGAAAGTAATGAATCCACTGTATTCGCTTCAACTAACCAATTGACCTCTTGCTCTGGTTCCCAATTCCAATTCGTACTAAAATTCCATTCCACCCATACAGTATCACTATTTAATGTCTGTACAGAACCTGAAAAATTCCGAATTAATCCTCCTGAATCTGTAACTGAAGCAACAGATAATGAGAAGGAGTAATGAAATACTGGCCGTACACTAATATTGGCAAGTTGGGGAGTAATTGTCACCCATGATAAATTGCTAATCCCTTGATAAGAAGTAACTTCAGTACCAATAAGGAATTCTTTCCCATCTGGCACAATAGTTTCAGAAGGCAAAATAATTGATCCTATTGTGGGTGGACGTTCACCTGTATTAATCTGTAAATTAGATAATTCCACAACTCCTGCACTACCGCTAGTTACATTGAATGGAATACTAATGTTTCCACTAGCATCTGGAATAAAATTAGTAATGTGATCATTAAGTTCATCTTCTAAAGAACCATGTGGTGAACTGCCTATACTTGGCACCCAATCATAATGCACGTCTATATTATCAAGCACTAATGTAGCGTTTCCACTTATATTTAAGGGGATATCAACAAAGGCATTACCATAATCATCTGTAAATGTGGGTGTTGCAGATGCAAGATATGAATTAAGTGTAGATGAAAGATCTGGCGTTGACGAACCACTACTGAGATTTCCAGCATGACTCCATTCTTCTATTCCATCATCATTAACATCAATACCAGCGCTAACATCATCTTCACCAGCAAATACAACAATTAGTCTCGGTCCATGTGTCAAATTTTGCCTAGCGGTAAGTTGAATCATAGATCCATCTGGTTTGTTTGTATTTTCATCTCCTAGTAGTATTAAACCATAATTTTCACCACTACCATTGACCCATTGTCGAGTTAAATCCAATAAACCAGTTGAATTGAATACAATCCATGTTCCTTTCATATTAGCAGGAATCCCTGTAAAACTGTCTATCGCTGAAGCACGATCTAATGTCGTAGATCCTGCACCTTCTGTAGCCCAACTATAATCTGATCCTGTGACATTATCTATTGCATTTTTCCATGTCACCCCAGGACCCTGCTGTACAGGCATATTATTTTCAAGTCCTTCCTCCCATTCTTTGAGTAATGGATGTAAAGTGTAGGTGTGTTGTGTAGTAACTGGTTGGCCTGTATTAGCATTGGTGACTACATTTTCAACATAAAGTTGGAGTTCAGAAGAAAGCACTGTTGCCCCCGGTAATGTAGAAAGATCAAACCAGTATAAGCTTCGATAAATATGCCAATTTGACCACTGTGTTTTCCCAGTGAGAGTTACAGGTGAATCACCATAATTACAATCTTTGTATGTGATATTACCCCAAGTGCTTGGTTGATGTAAATAAGAATCTTGTACATCTCCTCCTGAAAGTATCAATTCACTTAATGTAGCGAAGTCAAATGTAGCTGAAGTTACTGTAGCATCAATTGGTAAACGAATCGAATAAGAATCATTATGGCCTGTCGAAAGATTTACTCCAACTCCTTCCCAACCATTAGAAAGCTCAGTTACATGGCCAAACGAACCATTTCCTAATCCCCCAAAACCCCATTCAAGGTCACCATCATCGCCCACATCAACTCCAATAGTAGTTGGACTAATACCGGTAAAATTTGCCAAACCCCTCACATCTATATTAGCAGTACTAACTGTAGATGTATGACTAAGGGTAATATTAGTAGATACATCATAACCTGAACCCCCAAAATTAAGACTAACAGAAGTTGGATTTCCACTAATACCAAATTCAGTTAATACATCTGCAGATGCAATACCTGTAATCGGTGTTGGTATTACTAAAATTTGCAATAACAAAGAGACTACCAGAAACATCGACAGCCTGCCCATGACTAGCGTTATTTAATTCACACTTCAAACCTGTCGCTTATATGAATCACATTATCGCACGAGATGGTAAAATCATCTCTAAATCAACAACCTCTTTTACCGAAGGTTGAAAAAGTAATTCCGCTTTCGTAATTTGAGGGAGTGGAAGGACCGCTGACAGGGCTCGACCCTGAGGAAAGTCCCCTCTCCATAGTGCAAGATGACCAGAAATGGAGTCAGGAATGGCTGGCAATGTATTAGAAACGAACAATATTGGGTGTGTACAATGAATCTGAAAAGACGAGATTGCTCAAAGGTTGCTGAAACGAATATCCTCATCGGAGCAAGTCCAAACAATCCCATTGAGGTTGCACGCTTAGGGAAGGGTAGGACGCACAGTTGAATGCGGTCAACCGAAAGGTGAACAGAAAGGGGCTTACTCTCCACTCCCTCAACAAGATTAGACCTCTTTCCAAGTGCTTCCATCCCACCACTTTGCAGGATTATTTCCTTCTATTTTCCAAGTATATCCCTCTTCATCTGTCCATTGCCTCACAGTATTATTCTCTAACTTTGGTTCAATAGGATCTTTTAATTGAATATTTATTCCTCCGAGAGAATTAGGAGGAGGAGGTAGAGGGGGGTTTTCAACAACAACTATCTCTTTTTTATCTGATTTAGATGGTTCTTCTTCAAAATAGTCCTCAAATTCCTCATAATATTCATCATCGGAACTATACAAGACAAATAATAATACCAACACAATAATTAGTAAAATAAATACTCCAGCAAAAATTGTACCTGAACTTTTAAAGTTAGAAAATAATGAGCTTTCGGATTCAGTAACAGAAACTAATGAGCCTTCTCCTAAATATTCATCATTCCACCTTACTTCAATCCATTGAGAGCCAAGAGTATCTGGTGCCCAATCTAAAGTAATTGTGGTTTTTGAATTTATCAAAACAACAACTGGTTCTTGGGCAATGATAAATTCACCATTAAAGTTCCTTACAAGTACAGTTAGATTTGTATTCGCATCCGCATTACCTTGATTTTCAATTGAAATAATTACTTTGAGAGGGTCTCCGAGATTAATACCTCCATATTTAGAATATGTAATGTCACTAATTACTAACACCGGTTGATAAGGTAAAATAGTCCATGATTCCAAAGGTGAAGATTCAGAATTATCTTCCATGCTTATTTGATTACCAGCAGCATCAAAACCTTCAATCCAAATATTCAACCTCAATTCCTCATCCATTGGTAGTTGATTCATACTCTCAATTAGAGAAAGTAAAACGGAAATAGAATATCTTCCTGCAATTGGATCTTCAATATCTAAGAATTCAATGCTGTCTTTAATAAGATAATCTTCAGGTATTTCATTTATATTATTAATTGACCAATGAAGAATAATTGAATTCTCTATTAATTTTGTTGTTTCCTTTAAACTTAATTCAATTATTAAATTGTTTATTTCATCACGAGACAATATTGAATCCGGCCTTGGAGAACTTATTTGTTCTAATGTGGGTGCTTTATTGTCAACTACAATCCAGGTAGTCAGTAGATTCGCTGAATCAAAAATACCAGAACCCAGATTAGGTAAATCAAGCGATAAGGGATAATTTCCCGGCATTGAGGGGGAATTGATTTCAAAGTAAAATAATCCCTCCTCGGTGATATTTGACTCTGTATTAAATCCAATATTCATCTCTACATTAGTATTAGTAGGAACTATTAGACCAGTACGAGAAAAGGACAAATATCCACTTATATGTAATAATGTATCTGGTAACACATAAACACTATTGTCTATTTTGGAACCTATGTTTGAAGTTAATTCTAGTTTATCGGAATCAATCCAAATTTCATTTGAAAACCTCCACTTTAATTGAGGAAGTGTCCTTATACTACTATGTCCTGAACGTTCTTTAACTTCTATAGAAGGTTCGTGTATTATTGATTCGTCTTCTAAATAACTCCATTTTATTTTGAATTCGATTCTAAATTCCAATTCGCTATTAAATGGACCAAAATGAGAATTTCGAGAATAAACATTACATGAAAGTACAACAAGGATATTTCCTTCAGAACTACATCCCGAACCTGAAGAATTCCAAGAAATTCTCATGGCACTACTTTCTGTAAATTCAGTTAAATCAAAAGTTATGCTTTCAATATCACTTATACCATTTGGTTCATCAAAGGGCAATCTTAATTCATATGCAATATCTGGATTTAACCACATCACACCAGATTTATTCCAGGATATATCACCAGTCAAAATTTGTGGAGAACCATCAGATTTAACCTGATATACAAATAATTCTTCCCCTATATTTGATCCACCACCTCCAACGAGCATATTTCCTGCAGAATCAGAACCAGTAACATATCCGTAAACAAAACTTCCACTAGGGGCGTCTGAATCATCTAATACATATGTATACCTTCCTTCTGATGCAGATAAATTAGCGGGGCTAAACATAGAATTTGACCAAAATTCCTCTAATGAGGGTTGACCATCGTGATTAAAATCATCAATCCATTCCCTCCATAAATTAATTTGTAATGTATCTGGTAAAACTGGCCTATCAAATATATCAAAACCAATTATCTGATTTGTTGAGGGTGAGCGATGGTCATACCTCTGAACAGTACTAGAAATTAATTGAGGAGCTAAAGAATCTGCAGTAAAGGTTCGATTTACAATAATCTCTGTTGCATCATATTGTGTATAATGGGGTTCTAATTTAATTTCATAAGTTAAATTCCCAGGTCCAAAAGGTATTGAACTTACAAAGTTTACCTTACCATTTGTAAAGTTACTACTTCTTCCAATTTCAAAACCATTTTCTAAAACATAAACGGCTAAATCTCCGGACTTGGGATAGTTTTCAATAGAATTAATATTTTCAAAACCCAGATTAATCTCGATATTAATATCTGATCCTGATTTTAAAAATGGCATTGATTCAGGGATGATGTTTTCTAAGTCATTATATACTGACCACGCTGTGACCTGAATGTCGTTTTCTACGGACTTCATCGTATTTGAACCAATAAATAGTACATTAGGTATACTTTTTACACCATCATCCCTAACTAAACGAACTTTGATTTCAAGATTATAGTCATCATCCCAATCAGGGGTAATTCTAAACCTCAAAGTAGAAGTATTTTCTAATTGCTCTTCGAAATAAAAACCCTGGTCGTCTAATTCAATCAATTCATAATCACCAGACATAGAATGTGAGTTTCCATTAGTTGGGAAACTAAGATGTATATTGTACAAGTCTGAATTTAAGTCATATTCTATCGATTTAATCCCACCTAAAGAAACTGAATGCTTGGACTCTAATTCAAGCCATTTTTCCGAAGATACCAAAGGCACTGTTGAATTAAAGAGAATAGAATCTTTAGTTATTAGCCCAGAGGTCGAATGCTGATTAACCAAAGTTACAAGATAAGATGATTTTACGCTAGAATATAGAGGGATCGGGACAATATAATTCCCATTATTAATTGGCAATATTGCAGATAAATCATTTATTGTACCAATTAATGCTGAATCTGATGTTTCCCTAAATTCGATTATAGGTTCATAAGAGATATCTAATGCATTTATCAAAACCCTCTGATTAATACCAGTTAACTTTAATTTGGCAGATACAAAGCTTTGACCATTTGCATTCCATACTGAACTAGTATGAGTAATATTTTCATTCAAACTATCTATCTGGATTTCACTCATACAAAACCTAAAAATTCCAAAGTTATTGGTAATATTTGCCTCATAAATTATCGAAGAACCTAATCTTATCTCAGCATTTAATTCTAAAATTTCTTCTAATTCAGGAGTTATATCCATACAAAAACCAGATACTAAATTAGAGGGAATCCAAAAATCAATAAATTTAGGTGTTCCTGATGACAAAGTAACTAATTGAGATAATGAACCATCACCCCACCTATCTTGTGACCCCCAAAATCCAATTTCATTTCTAGAGAGATTCCATTCATCAATTCCATCTTTACGAATATCAATTGAAGGCGATAATGGAAGTAACCCTGTGGTAAATTCAATATTCAAAGATTCAAATGACCATGATTCTGGAGAAACCCATCTTAATTTTATCATTTTGGAAGGTTTATCTAAATCATATATCCCAACAGTAGAAATGTTTACCCAATCACCAAAACCTTCTGAAATTTGTAATTGCCCATTTCCAGATACATCAATATCATTATTTAGGGATACTATGGGCCTAGTGGAATGTATTTCTGGTAAATGAATGTCTCCAGAACCCTCATAATTATTGTTTAACCATGTTCCACTTCCACTCCAGCCATGATTACTTGGATCTTGATATAATTCGGTATTCCAAGTATTACCTAAAGACATTGAATGGATTATTGGTGAAGAGGGGTCATCACTCCACAAATGTACTTTAATCTTAATACTTGGATGTTTTACCCAATCAATCCTGCCTAAATCTGCAAAAAATTCCTCTCTTTCTTCATAACCAAGAATAGGTAAGTTCGTTTGCGCATCAATTACAGTCCAATCTAAACCAGTATTATCAGGTGTTTCAGCTAAGATATTGAATAGCCCATAAGGACCAGGCCTTACAGAGTGATATTGCCCATATCCAATCACTGGTGTCGTCCAATTGGCATCTCCAGAACCTTCAACCTTAGCCGCACCGATACCTGATCCTGAAACAGGGGATATAGAGATATCATCAATATTCCACCCATCATAAGTTACACTAAAGTCCGTAGGTCCTAATCCAAAACGTACTCTAAAATCACTATTTCCTGCTATATATGAATCTACCCTATATGATTGTAATGAATAACTTCCATCATTTACAGAACCTGAATTTTGCCATATTGTAGACCAACCATTAGGACCTTTTACTTGGAAATAAGCATGATCCCAAGAACTACTTTCTACAGCAAGTTGCTTCCAGAAATTAACATTCCATCCCCCGCTGCAGGACGAACAATCAATACTTGGAGATGTTGCATAATATGTATTAGCCATCTGGTTTGGGTATTGTCCAAGATAAGTATAGATCGCTTTTGAACCAGCATGTGCACCTGCAGAATCAACACCCCAAGCCCACCCTCCTGCTGCATCTAAAGTCCAACCATGATTAAAAAATTCAAAATCCCAAGACGGCGAGGGAGAATTAATTCTCAGGCCTGTAAGGTTGTAATCTACATTTTCAAGGTCAGCCCAAGAATTTGTCCAATCACTTTGAGAATCCCAATTATAGTGATCTGATGAAATATCAACAGAAGGCTGTAAATCAAACTCTAGTAAATCCAATGCATCATTTTCAGGTATAGAAAGTACAAACTCTTCAGAATATCCATGTGGGTAATTAGAAATCTGAATAATTTCTGAATCACCAACCAAAATTACTTTTTTAGTATCTTTAGGCATATCATCTAGTTCAAAGTCAAAAATAGAAGAGTTAGAATAGGGACTGAATACAACCAAGAAAACTATGAAAACTGCTAGTAAATTTCCTCTCCAAAACCCACTCGCCATTACACCTCGAGATTAATGGAGGTTTGTCAATCCTTTTACGGCCCCCCTCGGGGCTGAGATTAGTAATTAATATCACCCGAGTTCGTTTCCCCTATGTTGTGGATGATAAAGAGAAACTCAAAAAGAGAGCAGGAGTACATGCAGCAGGATATGTTGAAAATGGGATGAAAGTAGGATTAGGGACGGGTTCTACTGTTAAATACACAATATTAGAATTAGCAAGAAGAATAAGAGATGAAAATCTAAAAATTAGTTGTGTTCCTACTAGTATATCTACAGAAAGATTATCTATAGAACATAATATTCCGCTCTATGAACTAGCAAAACTAGAGGGTCTAGATATTGTAATTGATGGAGCAGATGAATTTGATGAAAATTTGACATTAATCAAAGGAGGAGGAGGGGCATTGGTACGTGAAAAAATTATCGCTCAAGCCTCTAAACAGATGATTGTTGTAGCTGATGATTCAAAAAGAGTGCCCTTACTTGGAAAATTCCCATTACCTGTTGAAGTGATTATATTTTCATGGAAAGAAACAAGACGGAAAATATCTAAAATCATAAAAATTCCTGAATCAGAGATTAACAGAAGAAAAACACACAATTCAGAAGAACCAATGATTACAGATAATGGAAATTACATATTAGACATCTCTCTTGGTGAAATAACGAATCCACAAAAATTAGAATTAGAATTAATAAAACTAGCAGGGGTTTTAGATTGCGGTTTATTCTGTGGAATCGCAAATATTGTTGTAATGGCTACCCCTCACGGAATAGAAATAATCGAGAAATAAATACGGGCCTGACGGGGTTCGAACCCGCGGCCTACGGATTAAGAGTCCGTCGCTCTACCTGACTAAGCTACAGGCCCGATTTGGCGACTCTAAAGCCCTCTTTAGATTATTCCCCTAATTAGTTGAAATACAAGTCCCTGATTCACCTCTAAGTGTACTTAATGCATTACCTGGTGAGCATAATATGATCTTACCCTCTTCTAGGCTTTCAACTGCTGATATCATAGCTTCAACCTTTGGACCCATTGATCCTTCTGGGAATTCCCCTGAGTCAAGATGTTTTTTTGCATCTCTGAGTGTAATATGTGAAAGTTTTTTTGAATTCTGTGTTCCAAAACCAATCTCAATTTGATCAACTGCGGTAGATGTAATAAATACATCTACTCCCAATCCTATAGCTAAAAGTGCTGAAAGTCGATCTTTATCTATTACAGATGGAACACCTTTCCATGAACCGTCAATAACAATTGGAATTCCTCCACCCCCTCCACAAACAACGACTGCTCCTAATTCCACTAATTTAGAAATTAAATCAATATCTAAAACCTTCAAAGGGTGAGGAGAAGCAACAACTCTTCGCATTCCTTTCTCTGTTTCAGCAACATCCCATGAATCCAAGATCTTACTTTTATCATTCAATACAGGACCTATAGGCTTTGTTGGCTTTGTAAATGCAAAGTCATTTTCATCAACAAGAACCCTTGTTAATACCACTGCAGTTCTCTCGGGCCTCGCCTTAATATCTAATAGTGAATCTAATTCTAAAGATAATTCATGACCTATCATCCCCTGCGTAGCAGCAACCCATGTGGATAAATCGGTTCTAACGCGTTCTGAATCAATACTACTCTCCTCCAAAAGCAGTAAATCCCCCACTTGGGGTCCATTACCATGTGTCAATACCACATTAAAACCTGCTTCAAGTAAATCTATTACATCTTGTAATACTAATTTCAAAGCCGTATTATCTTGTAATTTTTTAGGCTTTGTAGGGTCACTAAGTGCATTACCTCCAATGGAATATAATGCTAATTTCTTAACATGTTCAGAACCAACACCTACCTGCGACATACTTTCAACCCCGTATCTCTCATCTATTAGACTCACTTGACCTTTTTCAATTTAATTTATTAGTTATCTCTATTTATAGATATGTCATATATTTATGCGTCTGTTTCAAATGAAAGGTTGCATTCGCATCAGATATATGGCAAAGACACTATGGGTTAGTGACATCCAATCAGGCTCTTGTACTGGCGACCTGGTAGAACTCAAAGGATGGATTAAGAGACATAGAAGCAGTGGGAAAATTGTATTTATGACAATCAGAGATTCAACTGGAGAGGTACAGTGTGTTGCTAAAAAAACAGACATGGATGAATTAGAATATGAATCCATTAAAAATGCACTAATTGAAAGTAGTATAGAACTAACAGGAATTGTTAAGTCTGATGCTAGGGCACCAGGAGGGCATGAAATCTCAATAAATAAAGCAATAATTATCGGAGGGGTTAACGCAGAAAATCCATTTCCAATTACTGAATCTGCAATGGAACAAACAGAAGGAGGGGAAACGGAATTTTTGCTTGATAATCGCCACCTTTACCTTCGTACTGGAAGGATGACTACAATGTTAAAAATTCGTTCTACAATATTTGGATCCATACATTCTTATTTCCGTGACCGTGAATTCATTGAATATCAAGCACCATCATTCGTAGCAGGGGCAGTAGAAGGTGGTTCTACACTGTTTGAAGTCCCTTATTTTGGACGTAAAGCATATCTAACTCAATCATGGCAATTATATGCCGAAGCCGCAATGCCTGCTCTAGAACGATTGTATACAATTGCTCCATCGTTTAGAGCAGAGAAATCAAGAACAAGGAGACATTTAACCGAATTTTGGCATGCAGAGATGGAAATCGCATGGGGCGGAAATGAGGAAGTAATGGCACATGGTGAAGGATTAGTGCGTCATATCGCTAAAACGATATTAGATGAAAGAAGTGATGAGTTAGAAAGTATAGGAAGAGATCTTGATTTAATATCAAGATATGCTGATTCACCATATCCAAGAATGAGATATGATGAAGCGGTTGAAACATTACAAGGATTAGGAGTAGATGTTAATTGGGGTCAAGACCTAGATTATTCAAAAGAAAAGATACTTACTCAAGATTTTGATGTTCCACATTTCCTCACACACTATCCTAAAATTGCAAAACCATTCTATCACCGTCAAGATCCAGATGATGAAAAATATGTTCTTTGTCATGATTTACTAGCTCCCGAAGGATATGGAGAAATTATTGGGGGGGGAGAAAGAACCTGGACAGAAAAAGAAATTCTAGAACGAATTGATGAAGAAGGAACTCCAAGAGAGCCATATGAATTCTACATCGATGTTAGACGTTATGGAGGAGTGCCCCACGGAGGATTTGGGATGGGAGTTGAAAGAGTATGCAGTTGGCTTTCAGGAGCAGATCATATCAGAGAGGTCATTCCTTTTCCAAGAGATTCAAGGAGAGTCACTCCCTAATGATAAATTACTGATTTAATAATTCAAAATATTCAATTACTTTTTGACTTACAAGACTTAAATCCCTTTCAGAAATAAATGTATCAGATTTATCAATTAGTTCTTGATGCCTAGTATTAAATGCAATTCCAAATCCTGAATAATCAAACATACTACTATCTTGTCTACTATCTCCTATCGATACGGTCTTAACTTTCTCAACTGCCAATCTTCTTTGAAGTATTTTTACAATTGAACCTTTAGCGATTAATTGAACTTGGTAACGCCCATTAGTAGGAATCTCTCCCTTTGAATCATAATTCCAACCATTAGTAAATACGTGTAACTTTGTATCAAAACCCGAACAAAAGTTTTCTGAACTTAAAGCATCAATACCTCCAAATCTTGCTTTCCATTTCTCATCACTAACGAAAAAAGAAGCTATTTTATGGGCTACTGGATGCATTCCTCCAGAAATTATTGAAACTTCTAACCCATAATCAATTAAGGATTTAATCGCAAGTTCTAAGTTTTTCATTAATGGGCAGTCATCTAATAACTCGTGTAGTGTCTGATTAGTCATTCTTTCTCCTAAAGCACCCCTTATTAAATTTAAATCATATTTGATCCAATCCCATTCTGAAATCAGTCCTAATTGAAATGCATCATATGCTTCTTCATTAGATAAATTTAATTTATTATAGATCCACTCCCAAGTAGAAAGATAATCTACAAGAACTCCATCCATATCAAAACAAACCAAACCTTTTGACATTATATCACCTTATTCAGAATAATTAGTTAAAATAAACTCTGCTTGCTTTCCAATAATATAAGAAATTATAGCAGACATCAAAGAAAGAATTCCTAGAACCGTTGTGCCAATAGTCACAACTGCAGTACCCATGGATACAGAATCTATAGAATCATACCTTCCTATGACATTATACACTAAAATAAATGAAGACAGAATCATAATTAATCCAGGTATTCCGAATATTATTAAGGGATTTTTACGACCTTTGATATTCGAACTAGTACTTTTTTTGAGAATTACATTCTTTTGATTAAGTTCTAAATCAATATCACACTTGACTCCATCAAAGTCACTAAGTGTCTGATCAGAGAGATAATTTTCAAAACCGTTTTTATTCAAATATATCCAAGAGATGTTTTCAAAATCTTTTATATTCTTAATTATTTTTTCTTTTTTATTTAATAATTTTTTAGATTTATTATTATTATTAAGAACTATATTTATATCCGCTAATTCAGCCATATCTAGACTTAGAATCTGATTTAATTTATTAAGGCTCATATTTTCATCTAAATTTATTATAATTATTCCTTCACTGATCTTTTCTTTTGAAATATTAGAAAACCATGTATTTTTACTAGATGGGTAAAAGGAATAGTCTAATTTTTCAACATACTTTCTTGTATTATCATTACAATCGTAACCAATTACATTTATTTCATCTGAATAGTCCTTTGCAGTTAGAATAAATGAACTTATGCGCATTTCTTGATTTGAGCAAATAAATGAAATAGGCATCCTAACGAGTGAGTGCTAAATGTGAATGGTTATACATTTTTTGAAAAGATGTAATCTTTTACCTATTAAATTGAAAATTAATGACTACTCCGGAGGTTGTGTCGGAAGAGCCTGGAGTCATAATTCTCATACCAGCACATAATGAAGCAGAATACATAAAAAAGACAATATCATCAATTCCAAATAATATTGATCTTGTTTTACTCATAAACGATGGCTCAACTGACTTTACAGGAAAAATTGCAGAGAATGAATTTATTAAATCGGGTAGAGTAATCTTTGGGAACTCTTCTTCTGAATCTAAATTTATCATTTTAAATCAGGTTAATCTTGGAGTAGGTGCTGCAGTATGTAATGGACTAAAACATATTTTAGAATTAGATTCAAATAATAAGTTGGATCTTTTTTACCCTAATAGAAAAGAATGGGTTGTAATCATCATGGATGCTGATGGGCAGATGGATCCTGCTGATTTACCAAATCTTATTGAACCATTAAAGTCTGATTCAGCAGATCATGTCAAAGGAAATAGAATAGGGCTAAAAGGAATGCCAATAACCAGAAAAATAGGTAGTTTTCTGTTAAAAAAACTAATGCGCCTCGCAAGTGGATATCCTAAAATTAATGATACTCAATGCGGATATAGGGCAATAAAATTAGATATGATTAAAATGTGGAACTTTAACAATAGTTGGGATGATTTTGGATATACTAATTGGTGGCTTTTAGAATCTGGAAGAAGGAGCTTTAGATTGAAAGAGGTCTCAATAAAGAGTATTTATAATGGTAAAAAATCGAAATTGAAAGTTAGGAAGTTTTTACCATCTGTATCTCTCCTTATTTTTAAAAAATTATGGAAAAGAGGATGGGATTGGTACGTATTAGGAAAAGGAATTGAATCAAAACTTCTAAGATTTACCATTAGCAGTTTATGGTTTGCTTCTATAATTTCTCTATTTTCTATTATTGTTTTAACTAAATATTGGCTTATTCTATTTGGGACATCAATACTGGAATTATTCATAATTAGAAGATTAGATATTAAAGAAACAGAAAGAAGAATGAAAGTAGGTAAATCTCCTCTGATAATATAAATTACCCATAGTCTCTTTTACTTTCCGTTAATGGTAGTGGTAATATGGAATTGAATTCAGAAGGCATGAAAGTTTACATGAGTGCAGGATTCGTTAAATCAATTCATATTTCAATAATAATTTATATGTCATTAGGATGGATTCTAAATAATACAATTGTTTGGATTTCAATCCTTATGTTTACGCCGTTGTTCCACATTCACTGGAAAACAAATGATGGTAAGTGCATGCTTACAAACCTAGAAAAGAAATTAAGAAATGACGAAACAATCCAAGGAACATTCATAGGGGACCTTTCTAAAACATTCTTAAAAAAGGAATTAAAAGATTCTACAGTAGCTAAACTTGCATATGGAATAATGTATTCTTCTGCGTTTATTTGTGCAATTAGGTATTTATTATCCACAAATATTCTCTAAATAAATTATATCCTATATTTTTCTACTGGTATACCACTGATCAAATGATTATTTAAGATTTCATCCAAAGATTCTTCAGTTAATTTATACCACACACCATCTGGATAAACAACACAAGTGGGTCCGTTTTCACAATTATCTAAACAACCAGATTTTTGAACTCTAACATCTGTTAAACCCGCTTTTTTAGCCATTAACTTTAATTTCATCATTAGTTCTAAACTGTTTTTATTCATACAACATCCTCTCGGAGAGGAATGGTCTCTTTCATGTGAACAAACAAACACATGCTTTGAAAATTTTGAATCATGAGTCATTATTCTCAACCTCATCAAATTTTGATGCTAATATAAAGTCACTAGAAGTCAAACCATTAATTTTATGAGTCCAAATCAAGATTTTTACAAAACCCCAGCCTAATTCATAATTTGCATGATGGCCTTCTTCTTCACAGATAGACCCAGTCAAATTAACAAAATTCAATGCGTTTTGAAAATCACTAAAATCCCATTTTCGTTGAAGATGATGGCTATTAATTACTTCCCAATCAGCATCTATTTCAGAAATATAATTCTGAATTTCTTTATCATTTAATGGAGGGATTCCGCCATCACAAGGAATACATTTTTTTTCATGAAGATTCATATTATCCCCACAAATGACTATCATTCCCGCCTTGTGTTTTCTTCTCAATACGTTCATGTAATTTAGTGCGTCTTTTTTGATCTTCTTTTTCATAAGCAATTAATTCTTCATCATCAATATATGGTGGCCTCATATGAGCAACTAATTTCATACACACAATTACGTCTTTAGCAACATAACTTACTTCACCCAGGTCACTTTTAATTTCAATCATGTTTTTACCACTTGACATTAATCTTCCACGAAGAATTAAATTGGTATCTTTAGGATATGCACGTGCATCTAATTCAATTTCTATTATGTCGTCCATACGTAACCCATGTCTACGGTTAAGTAATGTGCCTGCCAATACATCTGAATTAGCTTCTATATCTGGACAACCTAATTCTTCCCATAAAGGGACTGCCCAATCGGGTAATTTTACATCGGAACGACGTTTTCTTCGACTTGCCACTATTTCACCAAACCATCGCAAAAGTTCATCGTGTAAAAACAACTCTATTTCATCAAACATACCATCTCGCTAAAAACAGATTACTTTTCGGCATAACCGAGAGGGGCGTTATGACTGCTGTAAATTGGAAAAAACTTGCAACAGTTCCTTTTTCTGATGAACTTCTAGATAAAGGGTTTACAAAAGGTAGAAAAGCAGCAGAAAATACATATGATCCCCATAAAACATTTAGAGTAAGAAAGCAGATGACGAGGATGATTCAGTCATCAGTAGACACAATTGCCGAACAACTAATTAATCATGTACAAAGTTGGCCGAGTTTAGAAAGATTAGAACTTTTTGACATTGCATTAATAGAAGCAGCGGTAGGGTTAGACGAATATAGACACAACCTTAGTATGCTACAATGGTGTTCAAAACAAATCCGTTCTGTTGCAAAACAAAATATTGACAAAATTACAAGAACTGCAAATGTAGAATTTATGCATAAAACAAGAAGAGAAGCGTATGGAAGAATCAGTAGTATAATTGGACAAACTTCAAAAAGTTTGAAATGGCTTAACCTTGCAAGAGAAACGTTGAAAAAATTACCTTCGATTGATCCTGCAAATCCATGCATAGTTGTAGCGGGAGCCCCCAATGTAGGAAAGTCAGCATTGATCTCTGCATTATCCTCTGGTAACCCTGAAGTTGCATCGTATCCATTTACAACTAAACAACTACATCTTGGACATTTTGACCATAGAAGATTAAGATATCAAATTGTAGATACTCCAGGTTTACTAGATAGACCAATGCAAGAACGCAACCAAATAGAAATGCAAGCCATAGCTGCACTCGAATATACAGGTAGCATCATCTTGTTTGTAATGGATCATTCAGGAGAATGTGGAACAAGTGTAGAAGAACAAAATAATCTTCTTGATGAAGTAAAAATACTTCTAAAACAAAAAGAAATTATCGTTGTAGAAACTAAAGCAGACCTGATAGGAATAGATAAAAAAGAATGGGATAAATATAAGTTAGTAGAAACTAACTTAGATTATAAAAATATTGATGTTTCAAAACTTGAGTTTCTAAGAAACAAAGAAACTAATAACATAATGATTAGTACAAAAGAAAATTTTGGATTGGAATCAATAAAACATTTAATCATTAATAAAATTAAAAGCGCACAAAATAATAACCCACTTGAACTTCCAGAGGGATGGTATAGGTCAGACATAGATTAAATTTAAAATTCAATACCTGCTAATAACATAGTACTTCCAAATAAAAATGTAATTGTTGAGACTATCCAATTAAGCCTAACTGCATAATCATAACTCACTAGATTTCCAGCTGTAGGGTTTGCTTCTGAACTAATACTTCCAGTGGCGAGCCTGTATTTTCCTGGCTCAACACTCCATTCTAATCCATCACTCCCCACAGAATCAGCACCACCAGCAACAAAATTCAACTGATCAGCCTCACAAGGAGTTAGACCTTGACTATCTGGAGGACATTCTGTAGCATCTGTTGCAGGTATTACTCCAATCCAAGTCGATTCGGATTGAGACCAATCAATAGATATTTTAATTGATAATATTGAAAATTGTGTAGGAACTTCTAAATCTGCCAAAGTCATTCCCGCATTACATTTATCTGGCTCTAAAGGGTTAGTAGGGCAAGGAATCACAGGTACTTCCGTTTCATCAGAACCACTATAACCAATTATTCCTGTAATTGTTACTAAAATAAGTATTATTCCCATTACTAAAGGCGCAATTCTCATATTTTCCACCATTTAATTAAAGTTAGTTCCAATTAGTTGAGTGATAGTTGGAAGAATCAATACAACCACTAAAACAATCATCCAAAATCTTAATTTTTTCTTAAGTTTTAAATCTTTTTCCGCACTATCAATACATGATTGTGAATTACACAATAATTCCTCCACCAAAGGAGATATTGCTTTTCCACAGGTTTTACAATGTTTATGTTCTTTGAATACTTTAGAATTCTTAATTTTTGTATTAGCCTTTCCAACTGTTGCATTCTTTACCATTTCAGCGTTTTTTGCCAAACTATTTGCTGATTTTTTAACTGCTTCTTTGAGTTTTTTTGTGTTTACCATTTATAATTCAACTCCGATAAACTCGTGTACCTTCAAAAGATTCGCCAATGATGGCTTTACTCAAATTCTCCACATCATGTCCATCTAATATAACAAGTGGTAAATTACCTTCAATCGCAATACTTACTCCTATTGGATCCACAGCAAAAGAAGAACCTGGATTTATTTCATTTCCAACCCCTGTAAGTGCGCCTAAATCCCCTAAAGGCATTGATTCAATCGGTTCTGCGTCAGAGTTATGGCGTGGATCACTAGTAAACACATGACTTACATTAGTGGCAACAATTACCATTTTTGAATTTAATTCATTACCAATCTTAATTGCTACTGTATCCGTAGTATGCCCTGGCACAGTTCCACCCATTACTACAACATCTTTATTTTCAAAATATCTAATCCCCTCTTCAATAGTTTTTGGAATCTCTTGATTTAAATTAATATTCGAATCTGAAAAAAGTTTAATCACCTCTATTGCATTTTTTCTAGTTGCTTCTATTCCGATGAGATCTAATTCAAATGCATCATCTACGCCATTATCTATAGATTTTTTAATGTTTTCTCTCGCTAATTTGCCCCCACCAACTACAATAAATATTTTCATTCCCTTATCTATCACAGATTCTACTAAATTCACTAATCCAAACTTCCAGGATTCTAATTCATCAAATGACTTACCAGAGAGAAGACTACCTCCGAGAGCAATCACAATAGCATCCTGCATGATATTCGCAACCTCCTCATCCGCTTGAGGATATCGCTTTATTTATCAATATTACATCTTATTATTTATTAATAGTATATGTACATATTAGCCGACATATTCACAAGGGGCGTTATAGGACCATTGTTGAGGGCGTAGTATGGGTGAGGATGAAGATAAGCAAAGTAGACGCCTCAAATTAAAGTTCAATCTTGAAGAACTAAGAAAAATGAAAGGCTATGGCACGGAATTAGTTACTGTATATCTGCCTCCTGATCGTCAAATTTCAGATGTAAGGCAATTGTTACAAAATGAACACGGACAAGCAGCTAATATCAAATCAAAAGGGACAAAGAAAAATGTCCAAGGGGCCATAGAATCTGCACTTTCAACATTAAATAATTACAGAAATGCTGGTGAAAGGGGTTTAGCAATTTTTGTTGGAGCAATAATAGTAGGCAATAATAAAACAAGAATGATTAATGTCACAGTAGATGATCCTCCAGAAGAAATTCAATCCGTACGTTATAGATGTGATTCTACTTTTGAATTAGATCAATTGGAAGAGATGCTAATTGATAGAGCATCATATGGACTTTTTGTAATAGACAGGTCCGAATCATGCTACGGAATTGCTAGTGGGAAAAAAATACATGCTCAAGAATATCTTCCATCGCAAGTTCCATCGAAACATGGAAGAGGGGGGCAATCCGCCCAAAGATTTGAAAGATTAATCGAAGAAGCGGCGCATAATTTTTTCAAAAAATCTGCCGAGAGAGCTTGTAATTACTGGTTGCCACTTATTTCTGACATGAAGGGCATCATCATAGGAGGACCTGGAGCAACCAAAGATTTTGTTGTAAATGGAAATTATTTTCACCATGAAATCCAGAAAAAAATATTGCCTACTAGGTTTGATGTAGGTTATAGTAATGAAAGCGGACTAAGAGAACTTGTTGAAAATGCTGGATCTATAATGGAAGAAATAGAATTAGATGCAGAAAGAAGAACCGTAGATAAATTTCTAATGGAAGTAATTAAGCCATATCCAAAAGCAACATACGGTGAAAAAATGGTGATACTTGCATTAGAACAAGGTGCGGTGAACACTTTACTATTATCTGAAAGTTTGAGGAAGCAAATTGTAACATTAGAATGTGGAAATTGTAACCACAATTGGGAGTCTTCGATTAACCGCACTGATCCAATACCTTCTTGTCCATCATGTAATAGTGATGAAGAACATATTATTGAAAAAAGTTCAAAAACACTAGTAGAGGAATTGACAGAATTGGCTGCAAGAGCATCCGGTAACACCGTATTAATATCTACAGATACCGAAGAAGGTGCAACACTCTATAGGGGTTTTGGAGGCATAGCAGCAATGCTAAGATACCCAATGAGTTGATTAAATGAAAATTTTAAAACAGATTATAGAGCCTGTAATAAAAGTCATATTTCAAAACTATGATTTAGACTTTGAAAAGTTTGAATATTTAATACAAACTCCAAGAGATACTAATGTTTGTGATCTATGCATACCGTGTTTTTCACTTGCAAAAATCATGAAAAAACAACCAATGATTATTGCTGAAGAAATAGCATCAAAAGCAAATGAAATGATTAAGGAGAATATTACGATTAATGCTACAAATGGATATGTGAATTTTTATTCAGATGCAAAATGGCTTGCTAAAAAAATATTGGTAGATAATTACAACTATTTTGACGGTGTTTCAAAAAGTAAGATGTTAATTGAACATACTTCCGCAAATCCAAATGGCCCATTTCACGTAGGAAGAGCTAGGAATGCAATCTTGGGAGATGCTCTTGTACGCCTAAACAGAGATTATGGAAATGAAGTCCTAGCAGAATACTATGTTGACGACATGGGGAAACAAGTAGGAATATTAGCTTGGGCAATAGAGAACCTAACTAGTGAAAAAGTAGAAGAAGCACTAGAAAGTGAGGGGATAGAAAAATTAAATCAAATGTGGAAAGATAAAGAGGACCACATCAGAGTTAGATGGTACCAAGCAGCAAATATCCTTAGAAAAGAAAATAAAAACATAGATATTGAATTAACAGAATTAATTAATAAATCAGAAGATGGAGATTCAAAAGTTCTAAATCAATTTAAAGATGCATTTCAACCAATTCTAGACGGTATGTTAGAAACATTATCTGATTTAGGAATAGAATATGATTCATTTACAAATGAATCACAATTCATAATAGATGGATCAGTAAGTAAAATAATGGATGAATTGAAAAAATCAGAACTTTTTGGAGAAGCAGAAAATGGGGCTAAATACCTAGAACTTGCTGAAAAAGGTGTTAGCGGGAAGTCAACTAAATTTTTCTTCCAAAGAGGTGATGGTTCAAGCCTATATGCAACTAGAGATTTAGCATATCATCAATGGAAGTGGTTGAAATCAGAAAAACTAATTAATGTACTTGGAGAAGATCATAGATTACAATCAAAACAAGTATCAATTGCATTAAATGAACTAAATATCAAATCACCTGAGGTTTTATTTTATGCATTTATCAAATTACCAGACGGCAAGATGTCAACTAGAAGAGGAAATGTCGTATTCATGGATGATCTTATTTTTGAAGCTGAAGAACTTGCATTAAAAATAATTACAGAAAGAAAAAGTGGAATAGATAATTCAAAAGCAACAAAAATAGCAAAAGCGGTTGCATCATCTGCAATTAGATTTAATATTCTAAAGGTATCTCCTGAGAAGGGATTTACATTCAAATGGGAAGATGCGTTGTCATTTGATTCTGATTCGGCCCCTTTCATTATGTATTCTCACGCAAGGTCATGTTCAATTAAAGAAAAAGTTGAATCAATAAGAGAGAATGGAAATGAAATAGATATTAATAATTTTGAATTTAATGAATCAATATCAAAATTAATAAGAGTGCTATTAAGGTATGAAGATTCAATTGAAAAAAGTGTTATTGAAAATAAACCTAATCATTTCTGTTCATATCTGCTTGAACTATCTACTGCTTACAATGCGTTTTATAGAGATTGTACAATTGTCAAAGAATCAGTAGTAAATGAATTATACTTTAAAGTCAGTGAATACTCACGTATGACCTTAAAGAGGGGTTGTCACGCATTAGGTATTATTCCTTTAGAAACTATGTAGAATCATCCTTAAGAGAACGTTCATATTCTTCTAATAGAGTTCGATGAGTAAATATATCTGAATCCTCTAGAGTCGATGCTCTTATTTTTGCACCATAATTCCTTAACGACAATAATGCATCTTCTAAAGAATCTACTTGCGATGTATAACCAATCGGTGGCCATCCACAATCAACTTTTCCTATTTCCTTATCACTACTTTCAATCCATGCTTGACAAGCTGGCAAATAACATAATGCATTCATTTCAACAACATCTGTCCAGAATGTCCTTTCATCACAAATGGGACATGTATGGGCATACATATGCTTTAATGGCACTGCTTTAGATTCATCTGAATCAAGTGTCCACATCACTAATTGTGCTTCTTTGTATCCTGATGACCAATTTTTCCTTATTTTATTCTTTAATACATCAAAAGCAAAAGATTCTTTGGAATAAATTCCTAATCCTTCAAGGATACCATCAATATTCACAAGAGAGGGTACAAATACAAAATCATCAGAGTTCAATTATAATTCACCCCACCCAAGATACATTACATATGATCCAAGAATTGTCGCAGTAACAAATAGACTTTCCTCATTGAAGCGGGACATGTCGTCTTTGTATGTATGGTACTCCCAAGACCCTCCACCATAACTGCCAACAATGTCTTTGTTAATTTCTTGAACAAATGGACAATGATCTGAACTACATTCTATTTCATCATCAGTTTGATGGTTCTGACTTAACACATATTTTGAAGATATTGCGGGATTATTCAATTTAAATACATCTATAATATTAGATATATGTTCCATATCATCAACTCCATTACCATAAAAGGATATACTATTTCCCCTATTTGTCAAATCAACATCTACGTGGGGCATGTCAAAATTAACATAAATCTTAAGTTGTTCCGTCAACTCTATAGAATGCATGTCGACATAAGCTTTAGAACCGTGAAGCCCTTCTTCTTCACCACCCCAAGTACAGAATTTAATTGTATAATACGAAGGACCTAGATCATTCGAAAGTAGACTGAATTGCCTCGCTAATTCAAGAACATTCGCTACGCCACTTGTATCATCTATTGCACCCGGTCCATTATAGACCGTATCATGATGCCCTCCAATTATTATTAATTCCTCTGTTTGGCCAGGCAATACCCCACATGGCACTCTAATCTCCATTGTACCATCATTATACATGTCAGTAACTAATCTTAATCGCACATCATTTTGTTCTTTATTTGCAAAGTTGTCGCTTAATATTTGGGCCACATCATTTGAAACCATCATAAAAGAGATGTCTGTAGGCATAGTCCCTAAATCATCTACATTTACTGTTTTGAAAAATGGCACACAAGTACCTTCTAATGAAGGTATTTTACAATTATTTCCTGATGTTGTTACAATTATTAATCCAGCAAGGCTAGAATCTCTTGCTTTACCATAAAATATTGTATTACTTGTAACTCCTGCAGAATCAAGCCACAACATTCCCACTTGTCCACTAGCGTTATCCCAAAGTGAATCATCTGAACCATTAGATAAGTTAGCTATTGTAAATTCACTTTGCCAAAACTGAATATCTCTGCTACCTGAATATCCCTGTAAAACAAAATCTTCCATATGAGTAAATTCAATAATTTCTGCGCTTATATCTGTAGTGCCACAGGGAGTTGGCACCTGAAGACCAAAGTATTCTCCTGGCACGCAAATTGCCAACTGAGGTTCAGAAAGAATTTCAAACATTGGCACACTGAATGTTTCATATTGAATCATAAGTCCCATTTCAGTAAAGTTTTGTTGAATTGCATCTACTCCTGCCTGCTCCTCTGCAGAACCAGATAATCTACCTGGATTTCCTAAATCAACTAACATTTGAGCATAATCTCTTGCTCTTAAACTATCAAAATCCACTAATTTATAATCTGGAACTTTAGATGAAAACTGAGAAACAGTGATAATCCCAATCCCCGCTGTAGAAATTACAACCATTATTCCAATAATAATGTGAGGTAAGGAAAAAATAATTCCTCCATTCGTCTCCCATCTTTTCTCACGAATTCTTTTCCAAATACTATTTGATTCGATAATATTGTTAGTATCATCCACAATTAAACTAGTTTCAAACTGTTCCAAACGCTCCATTAAGTCTACTTTTTTACCTGACACGGGTAAATTTTTTTCCTTCAACATTACTTTGAGCTCGCTAACTGTAAGTGACTTCAAGCCCTCTGCCATAAATTGCGGTGAAAATACATTATTAAGTAATCATCCTAACTTAGTTTAAAAAATATTAGATTTCTTCGCCAGTCCATCTTTTTGAAATGTTATTTTCTATACCTAATTGATCTAAAATCCTAGATACTACAAAGTCTATTAAATCATCAATAGAAGTTGGGTGATTATAAAATCCTGGACTTGCGGGTAAAATTACTGTATCCCATGAGGATAATTTAAGCATATTTTCAATATGTACTGTTGCCAATGGTGTTTCACGTGGAACAATAATTAATTTTCTACGTTCTTTCATTGCAACTATAGCACTTCTTGTCACTAGATTATCACCAATACCTGCTGCTAATTTCCCTAATGTGGTCCCACTGCAAGGAACTATTACCATTGCATCTATTTTTGCAGAACCACTTGCAGACTTGGCTGCAATATCGGAATTCTCTTCTAATGTCACATGCTCTATAGATTTTAGTTGGCTTAAATCAGAATTACATTCGTGACTTAATGTTAATTTTGCAGAATCAGTAACTATGACTCTCATTCCGATTCCTAAATTTGAAAGTACTTCTATCAATCTTATACCATATGCAGCACCAGATGCTCCAGTAATTGCAACAATGATTTCACCCATCAGTCAATTGTAAGAGGCTCTATATTTCAAACCTTGTTTAATATTTCAAACAATGAATCTGCAAGATACTCGTATTCTAATTCATGGTTATACATTTGTGCTGAGATACGGAGGTATCTACCCTCCGGATTTGGCCAATACCAAACTGGAACCTGAATATTATATTCATTAAGCAGTTTAAGGTGTAAAGGATCAGGATCATGCAAAGGTATTCCATTGTCACCTTCGAGTGGCAATTTTATAGTAGCTATACAAGTGATCATCTCATCAGGACAAGGAGCATTAATATTCAATTTTTTACAAATGATGTCTCTGCCCCTTATTGCTAAATCATGGTTGATTGACATCATTTTTTCTAATCCACCTTCAATTAAATTCTCTAATGTCTCAATTAAAAAAGGTAATACACACCATGCTGACACATCTCTCGTTCCAGTCCAATCAAATTCATGCCTAAATCTAGTAGTTTCACCCAAAGGAAAAGTCATTCCATGACTAATTATTAGAGGCCTTATGTTTTTTTGTAAGTCTTTCCTTACATGTAAAAAGGCAGTCCCCTTTGGAGCGCATAACCATTTATGGCAGTTACTAGTTGTAAAAGAAGCACCTAAATCCTCCAAATTCAAAGGAAGCATTCCAATTCCGTGTGCTGCATCAAGAAGTACATTTATTCCTTTAGACTCCAAGGATTTTACCAATATTTCAAAAGGCATTTTCAAACCTGTAGGGCTTGTTACTGTATCTATCAATGCCAGTTTAGTTTTCTGGGAGACACAAGACATAATATTATTCAGAATTATCTCTTCTGTTATATCATGAAATGGAATTTCACAAACTACTACAACAGCAGACCACTTATTGGCCACATAATCAATAGCGTTCTTACAGGCTTGGTATGCATGTGTTGGAACTAAGATTTCATCTCCAGGTTTAAATTCCAATGATCTTAATATTGTGTTTACACCAGTAGTAGCGTTCTCAATAAGTGCTAAATCATCGTAATGACAATTTACTAATTTTGCTATTGCTTTACGGGATTCCACTAAAGCACTAGGGACTATTTCTTCAAAAAACCGTACTGGTTCTTTTTCCATAAGGTCTTGCCAACGCCTTTGTTCCTCAATAATCACTTTAGGTGTGGCTCCAAAGGAACCATGATTTAAGAATACAATATTCTCATCTAATCCCCAATTCGAAGCCATCTTCCCCTTCTTAGGTATACCCATCGAATATACACAGTCAATAAGGTTCTTCAAGATGTGCATAATTTAAACGCTAGTTTGTGTTCCAAGTATCAATGCAGGAATCGGAACGACTACCTAAGAAATTTATAATACCAATTATTTTATTAATCTCAATTGCATTATTAATACCATTTGGAAACATATTAAATAATTCATTTAATGATTCAGAGATTACTGTTAAAGATCGTCATGGTAATGAATTATTTGAATTAACTACTGATAATTCCGAAGCAGAAAAATGGAGTAGAACAATAGTAATTGCAATTTTCGCTTTATCCTTTTCATTGGCAGGATTAATCATGTATGCTGTAATTAATAACCCTTCAATTATTAATCAAAATAAGGATGAGACCACTGAATCTATGAGTTTTAATGAAAGAGAAATTAAATTAAATTCTAAAAAATAATATAATCTTGTGTGTTAAAAATGGGCCCGCCCAGATTTGAACTGGGGTCTGTGCGTCCCAAACGCACGAGCATAACCAAGCTAACCCACGGGCCCTTATTCTATCCGACTATTATGATAGTCATAAGCGTTCAGCCTAGCAATTGCCATTTATCTTTGGAGACTCTTAACAAGAGTCCTTCTGACTCTGCAATTTCTATTATTTTTTCTGAGTCAATACCATACTTATTTTTTCTTATGGATACATCTAAATCTACTAATTTGATTATACCCTCATCATTTGCTAATTCTAATAAAATCAATGGAATTAATTCCTTTATATTCTGAGGTGGTATATTCAGATCTATTTTTTTATTTAATTTACTAAAATCATCCCTAAGTTCTTCAGGTATATTATTCAAGGAAACTAATTCTAGTAACTCTTCCGTAGTATTTGCTCTACCAAATATCTGACTTTTTGATTGGATTTCTCCGCATCTCGGGCAATAAAATTTTGATTTTTTAGGTTTACCGAAAAAGAAATTACAATCACTACATTTTATGACTAAATATCGAGATAAATCATCAGACATCCTTCGACAACTCATAGATTGAAATTAATATCATCGTCTCTCCTAGGTCCTCTTGGGACAGGAGACATTGAATCTTTTTTATTCGGGTTCCTCATTTCTGATGCTGAACGTGTAAGTCCCTTTCTAACTCTTCCTAATTGTTCAGAATGTTGGAAGGACATTGTCTCTGGAAGAATTAATGCTGCCAATGCAACACCATAATGACCTTGCCCCGCAGTTACTTCATCTACTGCTATGTCAAATTCAATTACCTCTAAATCCCTACTTGCTAATTTATTTCTGAAATTTTTTCTTAATAATTCATCTGTAGAAATAGAGTCCGTCTGAGTTGAAATAGATGCTGTGATTGAACATTCATCCCCTTCAGGTGTTTTACAATGAGCCCATGCAACTCCCGCAGAAGCTATAGATCCATCAAATGCATGACCAATTGCCAAATGGCATTCCACTAAACTTCCCATCGGCAAAGGCTCTGGAACTACTGGTTCAAATCCCATAGGTAACATTGCACCTTCAACACGAATTAATCTTGCGTCACCAAGGCCTAATTCCACTAAACCTTGATCATAAGCGTCTTCTTGATTTTCTCCCCAGGGTGCTACTGCAGTCATTAACCAGCCTGGACAACTAGATGCATGAGGTCCTCTCATAATGCCACGGCTATGTTAGGGGTTCATGAATGCACCCTCCATCACATCACCCATGGAGTTTGGTAAATCTCGGCTTCAATATTTCCTAATTGTGACTCAGATACTTATTTTAATTATTTCAATATACAATATAATTAATACCCCAAGTGAAACATATTGGATATTAGCAATTGTACTTTCTTCTTTAGTTTTAATCTTGGTATTTTCTATTTTTGGAAACAATGAAAATAAATTAAATACGTCTTCGATAATTCAATCCAAAACAAATGAAAATAATTCAAGTTATGAAGACATATCCAATGAAAAAATACCTGATGTCTTAGAAGAGGGTTGGGATTTGCCTCTTTGATCAGAATAATCTAATAGTTTCAAGGTTTTGTGGTGAAAACGACCTTACTTTGAATTTCTCACGCAAAGTTCGTCCTAATTCACTGCATTTACGGTAATCTCCATGATGGCAAACTACTGAATGGGGCCTAGGATTTAATTGATCTACAAAATCTAATAATTGCTTCCGATCGGAATGTCCGCTAAATCCATCAATTGTTACAAATTCACAATTAACTTCGACTGTTATTGTTTCTCCTTCAAAAAACATTTGTACTTCACCAAATCCTTTTTGTAATCTTCTCCCTATTGTTCCTTCTGCTTGATAACCAACAAAGCATAATGCATTTCTCTCATTTGCAGCCCAATTTCTAAAATAAGACATTACTGGACCTCCATTCAACATCCCACTAGTTGCTAATACAATACAAGGCGCAGGATTTACCATAATGGATTCTCGCATTTCTCTACCTTGCACTTTTCTGAACCAAGGAGCACTAAAGGGATTATCTTCAGCATTAGTTTGTATAGCGTTTTTTAGATCTCTAGTCAAATATTCAGGATGGGATGCATGAATTGCAGTTGCTTCTTGTATCATTCCATCTAAATAAACTGGGCATGGTTTAAAATCTCCACTTCTGAATAATTCATTAATTGCAATCATTACTTCTTGACTTCTTCCAACAGCAAACACAGGCAATATTATTTTTCCATTACGGCCTATTGTTCGCTTAATAATATCCTGTAATTCTGATGTTGCCTCTAAACGGGACGGTTGGAAATCACCTTGAGCCCCATATGTAGATTCAATTACTAATGTTTCACAACGAGGGAACTTGACATTAGCTGCATCAAATAACCAACTTTTCTCAAATTTTGTATCTCCTGTGAATACAATATTATGCTTCCCTTCACCAATATTAAAATGGCAAGCAGAGGAACCTAGGATATGCCCTGCATTTGTCATTGTAAGTTTGATATCTGGAGTGATATCTGTTGTTTCATTCCAATTAATATCGATTACGTGCTTCATTGCTTCACGGATATGTTCCATCTCGTAAGGAGGGGATTTACCTTCCATTCCTGCAACCTTCAAGTAATCTGATTGTAGCATCAACATCATATCTCTTGTAGGTGGAGTACAATATACTGGACCATTATAACCATATTTGAATAATACTGGTAACATCCCTGCATGATCTAAATGTGCATGTGTTAGTACAACTGCATCTAATTTTTCCAAAGGTAATGCTTCAGGTGCGTTGAAATACGGGAGAGGGTCTGTGGAAGATGCGATATTTACACCTACATCTATAATCACCCTTGATTCATTTGTTGTAATCAAATGACAGGCACGACCCACTTCTCGATATGATCCAAGTGCGGTTAATCTAGCCCATGGGTTTCCAGCTAACTTTGGCCGGTAAATATTCCTACCAAAATCTCTTAGTAATTTCCTTCTATCATCTGCTGTTGCTTTCCTAAAGCCACGAATATCAACTACAGTTTTACTTTTGAGTGTGGGGGTTCTTTCTACTTTTACTAGCCAACCAATTTTATCCCTTAATTTATTGATATTTTCTCCACGCCTACCTACTGCAGTACCTGGGTCGTCACAAGTTAATATTAATTCACATAAACATGGATCAAAATAGATATCAGTAATTCCTGCTTCTTTTGGAATAATAGAATGGATAGTATCTACTGATTCTTCTTCTGTACACATGATACTCTTGTCTGGCCTAATTACAACTCTTCTTTTTATTGCCTTGGCTATTTCTCCTGTTAAACCACTGCCTGAACCGAACCTTTGGGGTTCCTTAGTTATTATCGCAACAGTTGCAGCCTCTAAATCAACAGTATATTCTAAATCTTTTGGTATCATATTTGCTATCTTATTTTTTACTTCATGAAAACTAAGCCTCATTTTATCACCTTCCCCAAATTGAACCCTATCCTGTAAAGAATAAGCCCTAAAGGTGGGCCAGCCTGGAATATTATCTTAATGATGATATCATTTTGTCAATTTCTTCGGTAGAAAGTTGAACAAATCCTTCTGATTGTGTAATATATGCTAAATCCATACCATTTCCGGATGCTGCGTCACGTTGCCCTGAAGCAAGTAATGCTCTAGCTGCTAATTTAATAGCATCATTTTTTTGCATTCCATCTCTAAATCCATCTTCTAAAACACCGTACATATAGGGAGAACCTGACCCTGTAGCACAATATACATCTGGAATCGATCCTCCTGCTCCGTCTATACTGTATACGCTAGGTCCTGTATCATCTACACCGACAATTAATAATTGAACCCAATATGGGCGACCTAACAAAATATTTGCTGTTAATGTTGCTGCTCCTTTCACAGTCATTGTTTGGCCCCTTCTTAATTCGTAAAGTGTTGTTTCAGCACTCAATGTTCTTGATAAACTTTGAGCATGCCCGACTAATCCTGCAGTAGTTAAAGCAAGGTTAGGGGCTATTTTGAATAATTTTTGAACGCTTTTATTTGCAATAAAATGGCCCATTGTTGCACGATGATCTGCTCCAACAACTACGCCTCCATTGTAACAAATGCCCAGAGTACTGGTTCCTGTCTTTAGTTTCTCCATACCTGATTCCATAATAATTCACCAGAACGAGTCCATAGATATTGGATGCTCTATTACCTCCTGAACAGAGGTGGTTTATCAACCCGACGAATAAAGTATGATTAAAAACTCACATTTTAGTCATAATGTAACAAAAGATTTGAAGACCACCGATAAAACAGGTATGTTGTGGATGAAGGGAATCAAACGAAACTTCCGTTCGATGAAGATGATATTAATGCCTTATTTGACGCGGAAGAAAATAAAAATACATCCAAAATAAAACCATTTTCACAAGCTCCATTGAAAGGAGTAGTTATGCCAAGCCTAACTAAAACAAATCATCCCGTCAAACAAACAAATATCATTTATCATAATTTAGAAGATCTCTATCCAAATCCCAATCTTGCCAATAATGAAGGATTTGTAATCCATAGAGCAAATTTATTAGGCATAAATGGCATATTACAATTATTTGATTGGGCCTCTGATGGAGACGTGAGTGTTGTAGATCTCAAAGATATATTATTAGAAGAGAGCATTCTATCTCAAATCGTCACAAAATTAAATGAATTTGTCATCGACGATTTAGGAGGGGACATCTTACAAGTTTCTAAAACAAGATTATTAGTTCTACCTCCTTCATGCAAAGGCATGAAAGGGCTTGCTGATGAAGCATTTGTAAATTGAGGTGGATAGAACATGGAATCACCAATGGATACCTCATGCCCTGTTTGTGGTGATGAAAAAAGTTTGAAAATGATCGCTCACACTACCCAAATAGCATATTTTGGAGAACATACACAAATCACTCTTTCTTGTAAAAGTTGTGGACTCAGACAAACCGATTTCATTCCAGCTGAAGGAAAAACTCCGGGTGTATGGACCTTAGAACTCACATCTATTGAGGATCTAAATGCAAGGGTAGTTAGAGGTTCTAATTGCACCGTAGAAATCCCTGAATTAGATCTTGGAGTATATCCCGGAACACATTCTTCAGGATATGTTTCAAATGTAGAAGGAGTAATAAATAGATTCAAAGATGCGATAAACATAACAAAAAATCAATTTACAGAAGAAGAAAAAGAAGACATAGAAAAGTGTGATTTTCTTTTGGATTCCTTAGATGAAATGGTAACTGGTGTAGGTGAAATGAAATTATCACTTATCTTTTCAGATCCAATGGGGCATTCGAAAATTTTGCATGATAATGCTAAATTTCAAGAACTAACACAAGAACAAATAGAGGAGTTACTCTAGAAATTGCATAAGATCTGGAGGAGTCCAATCATCTGGTTTTGCAACTTTACCATCTGCTCTCTTCAATACTTTTCCATTTACAAGTTTAGCCATATTTGAACGGTGGATTTCCTTAAATGCATCATCTATTACATGTTTTAATCCATGATTTAATACACTGCCAGCTAAGATATATGCAATATCTCCTAATGCATCGAGTATTTCTAATAAATCTCCGTCCCTTACAGCATCAGCATACTCTTGAACTTCTTCTTCAAGCAATCTTATTCTTAATTCACCCAATTCTTTTTCTCCAAGAGTTGGTGATTCGGAATGAGGTATTTCAAATGCCTCATTAAACTCTTCTAGCATATCACATTCAAAGCGCATATACCGAGGCTAATGAAGAAAGGCCATAGAATTAGCGCTACTATTGCCACTGATTCTATTCTCTTTTTCTTCTGTTTAATGATGCGGCACCAATTAATGCAACTATTGTGAAAATCCCTGTAAATCCTGGAACTCCTTGTCCTGTATTTTCATCTACAACACTTGGTAACCCTGAGGTACCTAGGTTTACTGTAATCTCAGCAGCTAAGAAATGAACACCATCATCATATGCAAGGAATAAATCAACGGTTTCAGATGTATCGGGGGCAAGAGACACAAATGCTCCAACTGTTGCTTCGGAGGTTGGCCCAATAATTTCTCCATTCAAATTTACTGAAATTAAATCTCCTTCAGAGTCACTACAGAATGCAATTAAGTAATAATTTCCAACTGGTAATGTAACTGTAACATCCATTGGAACTGTAGGTGTTCCAGAAGGTATAGCAGAGATCATTAAATTATCATTTGCAATTATTATTCCAGATGTTTCTAATGCGTAATAGATATCACAAGTTGGAGGAGTGTTTGGTTTACTCTGATCATCAGATGGATCTGATCCAGCCGCAATTTCTTCAAGGTCATCAATACCATCACCATCTGTATCTAAATCAATCAGATCACAAATACCATCCCCGTCTGTATCAGTTGGATATGATTCTGACCAGAATGGATCAGTCCCACAATCATTCTCTACAGTATCATCCCAACCATCAAAATCAGAATCTGCATATTCTATACAACCATCTCCATCAGAATCTGGACCTATGCTTGAATCCACATTAGGGCATTCATCTTCAACATCCCTTATTCCATCTCCATCCGAATCTATGGTTGACATTTGATTAAAACATGCAGCAGTTGATCTTAATTCCCAATTATTAATCATTAAGTTAGCATTAATACAATAAAATCCATCCAGAAGATGAGGAAATGTCATTATTTCTATATCTGTTGTAGGAGGTGCAATTATGATATAATTTCCAACTTCTGGTTGACTTCCTGCAATTCCAAGAGTATATACTACCTCATAATACTGCCCTTCAGACATCTGATCCACTGTAACTTCTACAACACCCACACCGTCGAAACCTGTACTTGTCATAACTGCCAATGTAGCATCATCATTAGGAGCCAACGGATCAGTAATAGTAAAATCTAATTCTATTTCGTCAATAATATTTGATTGAGAAGATAATGAAATTTTTAAATTATATTGCTTATTTCTTTTTCCTTGATCCACAGTTAAACCTGAGATAATAACTAATTCATGAGATGAACAGTAATCTTCTATCCCTCTAGTATTAATCAATGTATTTGTACCAGATGTAATTAATCCATCCTCATCTGAAACCAAATAATCTAAATTATAGTATACTGGGACATTTATGTAACGAAATAGGTTACAAGCACTATATTGAAATTTATAATCCATTCCTGAAAGAACTCCAGATTCATGTGAAGAACTAAACTCAATCTCTCCAATATCTCCAATTGCAAATGAATCTGTAAATGCATCTACCACTTCAAATCCTGCTACGTGAATTTTTGCTATAATGTAGAAACCTTCCTGTTCTATATAATTTGATAAAGGGTTGTAAATTGTATCAGTAGGCCAATTTGCATAATCAAAATTTTCATCTGAACCATCTGAGCAATCGGGAGTTCCATCATTAATTAATGTCCATCCCATGTATAGTGTACTACCATCTGTACAGGTGTAATCTCCAAGATTCCATGGATCCATATCAGAAACATATTCTGAATGTATCGTAATCGTTTCTGAAAAAGAGGTAGAACCAGGAGGGATAGGAGACATTACATCCCAAGCATTAGAATAAGAATCTGAAGATGCATCATAAACTTGAGGGCCAGACCCAACGGAACTAGGACAATCATATTTATCGTAAATCGAACCATCTGCTGCATTTGGGAATTGATCTAATTCAAATGTATCTCTACATACTTGCCAAGTCACCTGATAATTTGTTCCAGCAAATAAATTATCCAATGAAACTGATAATTTAATATCATCATCAACATCATAATGATTTGAATCAACAGAGACTGTAATAGTTTCAAGATTTGATAAAGTTTCATCAATAATGGAGAATGCTCTTGAATAATCACTAATTTTAACACCTTCTTGGATTAACTCAATTTCAAGATTATAATTTCCCGGGGATAGTTCCGGTATTGAAATCGTCTCCCAATCAGATGCCCATGAGGTAAGTGATCTTGAGTCGATTTGTGAATGTGTTCCACTTGCCATTAAAACAGATGTAGAATCAAATACCTTGTAATCTAAATCATATTCGACTAATGTATCTATAAATCTAAAAATCGCCTTTGCCCTCATATCAAATTCATAATCCATTCCATTTAACACACCATTTGGATGTAAAGAGGAATAGTGAATATAACCCATTTCTCCTGTTGCAAATGAATTAGAGAAGGCGTCAGATACAATATAATTTTCCGCTACAAGTTTTGCTTCAAACCAATAACCAATTTCTGCTCTATTGAATGAAGCAGATATTGTTTCAGATGGCCAATTAGCATAATCAAAACCTTCATCCGAACCATCTGCACAATCAGCAGTTCCATCATTTACCATCCACCAATCAGAAACTGTTGAAAGGTCTAAACAACTAAATTCACCAAGAGCAGTTGGATGAACGTCTGAATCATATTCTTGATGAAGCAATACTGTAATACTATTTGTGGGGATTTGACTATGAATTCTTAAAGCCGGTTCTTCTTCAAAAGTATCAGTCTCAGCGTCATAAATTAATGGACGAGGTGCTTCATCACAATACTGTTCAAAATCACCATAATCTCCTCCAGAAGATACCATGGGGAATGCAAAATCCCATCTCTGCTGACATAGTGTTAAATCAACTGAATAATCGGTTGATTCCGATAACCCACCAGTAACAATCTCAACACTTATTGAATCTGTAGAATCATAGTAATTATCATTTGTGACAATACTCAAACTTTCCCCTCCAGTAATTACTGTATCATCTACACTAAAGTCCTGAATAAAATGTTCCAATAAAACACCTTCTTGTAAGAAATCAATTGTTAAACGATAGTTTCCAGCATCAAGGCCTGTTGCCGACACATATTCTTGGTCAGAACAGGAATCGGTTTTAGATCTTGAATCTATTTGAGAATGAGTTCCGGATATAACTATTGATGAGTCATCCAAATTCTGAATTTGATAATCTAAATTATATTCTACATGTTCAGAGATATAATGAAATAATTCACATGCTCCAAATGTAAATGCATAATATCCATACTCTGGGGCTATTTCCTGTCCATTATCTATAAGACGTTCCGATAGTACCGAAGATTCTCTTAATGCATCAAATGTAAGTTCCCCTCTATATCCAACAGCAAAAGAATTAGAATAAGAATCTGCTAATTCAAAATCTCCAACTACTAATTCTGCTATCACATAATAACCCCTTCCGCAATCATCATAGTAAAACCAAGTCCATTCTAGTGAGGGTTGATCCCACCCATATCTATCCCAATTAGTGCAATTATAATGATATGAAGCGTCTATGACTTCAGTAGGCCAATTAGCATAATCATAATTCTCATCAGATGAATCTAAACAATCATCCACACCATCATTTATCAAAGTCCAATTACTAATCGTAGTTGTATCTGCACAGTTAAATGTGCCTAACAGATCTGGGTGAATGTCGGAATCTCTTTGAAATTCTATAGCTTTTGCAATTGCGTAACTGTTTACGCCTGTAGGTATATCAATAAGATCATCCCATAAAAAGTTTTGATATTCATCCGCCTCTGCATCATAAACAGATGAATCCAACATATGTTCATTACAGGGATAATCATCAGAAGAAAAACCATTAGATGGATTTTCCCAAGCACCTATATCTGACATATCATAGCAAATTGTCAATGAAACATCATAATCAATTCCTGGGTTTAATCCAGTTAATGCTGCTGCTACTGTAATAGATGATAATTCATCATAATGATCACTAAGTACTGTCACCATTATTTGTTCAGTACCTATGGATCTTCCATCTTCAGCATTAACTTGACTACCAACAATAGAAGTCAAACTCATCAAAATAAGGATGATTACCAAAAAGGATGCTTTAGGTTTATGCTGTAACTTACTGTTTTCCATGTTAGTATGAGGTTCAGCAAATGACTTAATCATATCTATGATTCAGATAAAAAATTATTTACCATATGTGAATTCTGATCTTTTAACTCTTGATGGTTTTTCATCCATTCCGTCGCCTTATCGACACAAATTTGTTTCATCTCGCCTGCTAAGACTTTTCCTGAGCGATAACCCTCGTTTAATTCCCTTAATACAGCATCATCTTCTTCAAAGAAATACATCATGTATTGATATGCAACATCTATATCGGGATCACCTCCATATTGACGATGCTCTTCAACTGTTGATTTTCCTCCTGAGAATGCGGATTTAATCTTCTTTTCGATTGTTTTTAAATCATCAGTAAGGAAGATGGTAGTATTAGGTTTACTTGAACTCATTTTATCTCCTTTCATTCCGACTGCAAATTTATGATATGTGCTTGCAGGCTGTAATAGCCCCATACCTCCCATTTTCCGCTCCAAATTTAATAATGCAATCTTAATGTCATCATAATCTGATATTGTGGCTGAAGGAATACCCAAAGTTCCATGCTTTGGGTTTTTAATAAAATCAGAAAAACCAATACCCGATAGATTATTCGTAAGTTTAGAAAAAAGATTATCTCTTGCATTCGTATTTATTCTTCCATCAGAAGATAATCCCATTGCAGAGGAATTATCGTCCTGTATAGATAAGGATACATTCATCCCTCCATCTTTTCCAGCCTTAAGATTAAACCAATTTGATTTAGATGTAAGCCCCCGAGTTAATCGAATGTGAGGATCTTGATCAACTCCAACAGGGACCACAATAGGACGTAATCCCCCATATTCATCCAGCATTGGGTGAACTATGTCTCCAACCTGAACTAATGGTGCTTGAACATGTGCAAGGTTCGTTTCACCATTAAATCCGTAAATTGCCTCCATCTCGGACAAATTTGTTCGTTTTCCGAGAGTAAAACCGATTCTTTGAACAATTGGGCGACTTGATTGAAAATAGATGCTTGTTTTATCCGGATCAAGCCCCATTGCAGCATAATTTGAAACATATTCTTCCAATGCATTTTTTCTACATTCTTCTAATGATAATCCCCTAGTTGCATGAGCTTCTAAATCTGCAACTGCAATAGTTACATCAGCACCAAGTTCTTGAAACCACTTTACCTGATCTATGACCATCTTATGCCCTAAATGCATTCTTCCTGATGGCATTAATCCTGTTAAAACTCCAAAAGAATTTCCTTTGCTTTTAGCCCTTAATATCACGTCTATATCTCTATGTGCAAATACAATATTTCTACGGTGTAACATGGAAGGTGAAGGTAGTTCACTAGAATCAAGAGTTGTTAATCCAAATTGATCAATTATTCTCTGATAATCAGTAGATTGTGATGAAGACCACGGGTCAATTCGAATATCTCCGGCCATATTCTCATCCCTCCGTAAACGTAATAGGAAATCAAGACTTCTACGCGAAGAATAACAAAATGCACAATTATCAAGTAAATTTTCAAACCTAGGAGTTATTGATATTTTTTCAAAAATACATAATTCAATAAAGAGGTAATCCGTAATATGTTTACTATGGCAGAAATAGTTGCACTCGGTTGTGGCTTAATTGGTGAATATGTAATATCCACATTAATTGAAAATGGACATGAGTTGACAGTTGTGGGTTTAGAAATACCTGAAAAAATCAAGGGCAAATGTTCCATAAATATCATGGATGCATTAGAATTTGTAAAGAATATCACTGGAAAGCCATTAGTAATCAATATGTTACCAGGATTAATTGGTAATTCAGTAAGGGAGATATTACTTCAAAAAAAGCTTGATGTAGTCGATTTAGCATTTACAATTGAGGATCCTAGAGAACATGACGCCATTGCTATTCAAAACAATTGTAGATTAGTATATGATGTGGGAATCGCACCAGGATTCTCAAACTTATTAGTTGCAAAAGCAATTGAAAGTTTAGGTACAATAGAAGAATGTAAAATAAGAGTGGGTGGAATCCCAAGAACCCCCGATGATGAGTGGTCATACATGGCACCATTTAGCCCTACAGATGTAATTGAAGAATATGAAAGACCTGCAAGAATATTACAAAATCATAAAACTATTGAAGTTCCTGCAATTTCAGATTTACACACGATTAATTATGAGGAAATTACTGATGGAAAGGTAGGATTGTTACAGGCATTCATGACTGATGGTTTACGAAGTTTATTAGATTATAATTCTTGTAAACATATGTCTGAATATACCCTTAGATGGCCAGGCCATATCGAAAAGTTTCTTGAATTACAAAATCAAGGACTACTAAATGAGGAGCATCGAACAAAAACAATCTCAACCCTAGTAGATTCTTGGAAATTTGATAAAGAAAAAGGTGAATTTACAATTCTAGATGTAATTATAGAATCAGAAAATGGAGATAAAAGATGGATTATATATGACGAAGGTAATCAAAAATCATCATCTATGGCAAGAACCACAGGACTAGTCACACTAGGATTTGTAGATGAAATATTAAATGGAAATATTCCAACTGGTGTTTTTGCTCCTGAGGAATTACACCATATTGAGGGATTAACTGAAAGAATTACAAAGAAACTAACAGATGAAGGCGTTCAAATTTCTGAATTATTCTGATTCAAGTGAAGATTGTTCATCTCTATCTCTTTCTATTAAATGGCGTGTATACGTTACTGCTCCAATCCCTGCACCTGCTGCAATAATTATCAATACCCAATTAAAGTCTTTAACTTCTTGAGGTTCTACTAACCAAGTAAATACTAATGGAGATTCATCAAACTTCATTGACCATTTGAAAAGATCTGTTGTATGGTGGCCTGCAATAGTTAATGCCCATGAGTGATTATTAAAAAAGCGGGGTTTTTTTTGCAACAGACAGCCCTCAATGTTATTTACATCATCACAATATTCTGGAGCCAAATCTATTTCAGATTCATTCTCCATCAAGATAGTTGCATTTTGTCCCATAGAAAGAGTAATCCACAAAATATCTTCATCTTGTCTCCAACCCGTATCAAGTGTCTTATTCTCAACACTTAATTCATTCAAATAAAAACCATCGACTGTGACTTCAATAACTGAATTATTCCTTATATCTATGCCTCTCGTAACCGGAACATCCCATGCCAGTGAATTAATTTCTATATTCTCATTATCAAGATACCATTCTTTAGAATTATTAGATTCTAAATTAAAAACATCATTAGTTCTATGAAATTCATATGAATAAGCTTCACCCCAAGCAGTATACCAAGCATTTTCTGATTCTAACCAGTCCACGAGTTCACCATTTGTACGGACTTTAAGATCTGCAATTTGTGCTTGCCAATGTAGATTTACCATTGCCCCCTGAGTTGCCAAATCTTGAATTTCCATCAAAGGAGTTATTTTTTGCTCGAGACTTCCACTATAACCAAGGTTCCACCAATCAGAATTATTAATTGGAAAATCCACTGCATCATGCCAAGCTGTTTTTTCATAATTTGTATTTAATCCGTGCACTCCAAATCCTTCGGCAAATAATGCTTCATGATCTTCTGAATCGAAGTTAGGGTTCTGAACCAAATCAATTCCAAAAGATAAGGGATTAATACCCCACCGAGATGCATTAGTTCTATCTGTAAGGTATTCAATACATTCAATCGCTGTTGTCTTCGGCATCAGTTCAAGGTTCAATTTAGGCATCCCTTGACATCCTAATTCATCCCCTGCGGCGATTCTGCCATCTTTAGTATACCAATCTGCATCTAACCAACCGTCTTCTTTCCATTGCGATGAGGCCCCCACTAAAGGCAATAATATTGGCAGAGAGAGCAGACAAAATACAAGAATTACTACCCTCTGGGAATGGACATATGATTCTGACACAACTCGCCCACTAAAAATCGTATCAAAATTGTATCTATTGGATGTTAGTAATAAAAAAAGTAAAAGCCATCTAATGTAAAGGACATACATGGAGTCTAATGAGATGCAGAATTCTGCATTAGATGAACTTACTAATCAAATAAGAATAAAACCATATTTTTTCAAACATTTACGAACTCCCATATACTCCTTCTTGAGATTGATTTTAGGACAATTCATACGTTCACTTACTCCTGCAAATTTTAGGGGGCTTAACAATATACCAAAAAACGTACCAGTAATATTTGCTTCGAATCATTTATCTCATGTGGATCCCTTAT
>Ga0209709_10000375_pt1 | contig 42458 bp, 40 predicted proteins | sample ArcticOcean_MG_C_2_FD_187435 | JGI IMG/M metagenome (GOLD analysis project Ga0209709, IMG submission 187435) | Marine microbial communities from western Arctic Ocean - ArcticOcean_MG_CB4_136 (SPAdes) (version 2) | ecosystem: Environmental > Aquatic > Marine > Oceanic | place: Arctic Ocean... | reverse complement strand
TCCGAAATTTCGATTAAATAAAGAATTCTTTTTAACCTTAGAAATTTGATTTATTTTATTGTAAAACTCCTTTGATCTATCAAAGTATTCATTAGCTTTAAATAATTCATTCTTATCAAAAAGATACAAAGACTCTTTGGAATTTCCAAAAAGATAATCTTATAAAAGGAACAACCTTTAAAGGAAGAAGGTATTACTCAAAAGATGCAATAATCGACTGTGTGAAAATACATTTTAACATCACTACTTCAACAGAGTTTGATAGTATGTGGGAATAATTAATTAACTCATACCCTATCATATTTATATATAACTAGAATATCTTTCTCATAATGGATATAACCAACCTATCAGTAATTCGATTTGTTTTAAGGAGAGCTCCTTGCTGAGAATGATGATTAATCCATCTTCCTCACCTTTTGCTTTTTACGATAAACGACTATCTCTTTGATGAACACAGCAGAAGGAAAAAGGCAAGCAATTATTGCCCAAAAATATACCCAATACCCAATATCCTGAATGATTACATCCCATAGATCATGCCCTAGACGCTCCGCTCTAAGAGAGTAAGTCATTAATCTAGCTACAATAGTAATTACAAATAATACAGCAATTATTACCAAAGCACCTCTATTGGATGATCTTCTACTTTTAGCCTTGATCTTGTGATATTGGGCTATATCTGTCGCTATCCAACGGAGTGCCTTCTTATAAATACTTAGCTCCTCTTCAATCTTTGCCATGAGGCTAAAGTAATCATTCTAATTGATTAAAAAATCTGTAGCGTTAAGATTATGGGGTTGTGTTGACATTTGACGGCTCATCACTCTCCTTTTTTGGTTGAAATAACATGACACATTGTCTGGAATTAACTATCTTTGTAACCCAAATTGCATGTTATTTTTGTTTATACCCAAGTATGGGTATAACTAATTTTAATAAAAAAAATATAAAAAAGGTTATACCTAAATGAGTCATACGAAAACACATAATAAGTTGAAGAACAATTCATTAAAGAATCCAAAAGCACTTACATCAACAAGTTATACCCAAAGTTATACCCACAAAAATCCTAACCAATATAACGGTGAAACCATTGGTAGTCAAGTAGTTGAGGGTAAAAATACACATAATAAAAAGGTATATATAGAAAGCTACGGATGTCAGATGAACTTTTCTGACAGTGAAATTGTTGCCTCAATTTTACAAAATGAAGGCTATTCTATAACTAATTTGATTAATGATGCTGACCTTATACTCGTAAACACATGTTCAATTAGAGAAAAAGCTGAATTGACGGTTAGAAAACGATTGGAATTTTTTCAATCAATAAAAAAAAATAATAAAAGCTTAAAAGTTGGTGTTTTAGGCTGCATGGCTGAAAGACTTAAGCACAAGTTTTTAGAGGAGGAGAAAATAGTAGATATGGTTGTAGGTCCTGACGCATACAAAGATATTCCAAATCTATTAGAAGAAGTAGCTGATGAAAAAAAAGCAATTAACATAATTCTTTCAAAAGACGAAACTTATGGTGACATTTCACCTGTTCGTCTAAGCTCAAATGGAGTTTCTGCCTTTGTTTCAATAACAAGAGGCTGTGACAACATGTGTACTTTTTGTGTAGTTCCATTTACCCGGGGACGCGAGAGAAGTAGAGACCCAAAAAGTATTCTTGAAGAAATAGATGATTTAGTAATTAAAAATTATAAAGAAATAACACTCTTAGGTCAAAACGTGGATAGTTATTTATGGTATGGTGGTGGAATGAAAAAAGATTTTTTAAAATCAAGTGAATTACAGCAAAAAACCTCTATCAATTTTGCGAAATTATTAAATTTAGTAGCTGAAAATTATCCAAAAGTTAGAATTCGTTTTTCAACATCAAATCCACAAGACATGTCCGTTGATGTTCTTCATATAATGGCTAAGCATAATAATATATGTAAACATATTCATCTTCCAGTTCAGTCAGGAAGTAATACTATTCTAAAGAAAATGAATCGCTTACATACTAGAGAACAATATTTTAACCTTATAGATAATATTCGTGAAATAATCCCTAATTGTGGCATTTCTCAGGATATGATTGCTGGTTTTCCAACAGAAACAGAAAAAGATCATACTGACACCCTATCTCTAATGGATTATGTGAAATATGATTTTGGCTTTATGTTTTCATATTCAGAACGTCCCGGAACTTTAGCTGCCAGAAAAACAATAAACGATATACCTGAGAAAATAAAAAAAAGACGACTTCAAGAAATAATATCTCTTCAACTAAAACATAGTAAATTCAGAACACAGCAATATGTCAATAAAGCTTTATGTGTTCTCATTGAAAAAGAATCTAAAAAAAGTAATTTAAAATGGAGTGGAAGAACAACCCAAAACACGGTAGTTGTTTTTCCCAAGGAAAATTACAACATTGGAGATTTTGTTGATGTTAAAATTGAAAGCGTAACTTCAGCAACCCTTAAAGGCTATGCTGTTGATTATTCAAAAGCAATATAGTATATGGAAATTTTACAATCAATTAAGCAACGGTTTGGAATTATTGGAAATAATGAAGGATTAAATAGATCTCTAGAAAAGGCATTAAGGGTTTCAGCTACTGACATCTCAGTTTTAGTGACCGGAGAAAGTGGAGTTGGAAAAGAAAGTATTCCGAAAATAATTCATCAAAATTCGCCAAGAAAGCACTTTAAATATATAGCTGTAAATTGTGGAGCAATTCCAGACGGAACAATAGATAGTGAGCTTTTTGGTCACGAAAAAGGAGCTTTTACAGGCGCCACATCTAATCGAAGTGGATACTTTGAAGTTGCAGATGGAGGGACAATTTTTTTAGATGAAATAGGAGAATTACCCCTACAAACTCAAGTTAGACTTTTAAGGGTGTTAGAAAATGGTGAATTTATTAAAGTAGGTTCTTCTAGGGTCCAAAAAACAAACGTAAGGATAGTGGCTGCGACAAATTTAAAAATGGATGAAGCTATTGCAAAAGAGAAATTTAGAGAAGACTTGTATTACCGGCTTAGTACTGTTGAAATTAACTTACCTCCTCTTCGGGAAAGAAAAGAAGATATCCCTTTATTGTTTAGGAAATTTGCGGCAGACTTTGCTCAAAAATATAAAATGCCGACACTAAGACTAGATGAGGGTGCACAAAAAATATTACAAAATTATTATTGGAATGGAAATATTCGACAACTAAGAAATGTTGCTGAACAACTTTCTGTTTTAGAGAAAGATCGTCTTCTGTCATCAAGTACTTTAAATAATTATTTACCAAAAAGCCTAAATCGACTACCTGCTTTAATTGAAAGAAAAAAATCAAATTCAGATTTTTCATCTGAAAGAGAGATTTTATACAAAGTTTTATTTGACATGAAGGGAGACTTAAATGATTTGAAAAAACTGACATTAGAACTAATGCAAAGTGGAAATTCTTCAGAGACTCAAGAAAAAAATCATAATTTAATTCAAAAAATATATCAAAACGAAGATGACAAATCAGATTTAAAAACTATTGAAAATCATTCAGTTAATCTTGAGGACTCAAACAATATTGAAAAAAACTCTGTGAACGAACTAAAATACGATTATGCTGAAACGGTTATTGAGGAGGAACCTCTATCTTTACTTGAAAGAGAAATAGAGATGATTAAAAAAGCTTTAATTCGAAGTAAAGGAAAACGAAAAAATGCTGCAAAAGAGCTTGGTATTTCTGAACGAACTTTATACAGAAAAATAAAACAACACAATCTTAATGAATTGGAAGAATAATTTATACTTTTTTTTAATATTATTGATTTTTTCTATCTTAAATGGATGTAAATTTTATTCATTTACTGGTGCTTCAATTCCAGCTGGAACTAAAACATTTCAAGTTAATTTTTTTGAAAACTTAGCTGGTAATCGTCCTGGGTCTATCGTTGAACCTGGATTAGATCAAGAATTTACAATAGCACTTCAAGATCTTTTTTTAAATCAAACTAATTTATCCATAGTTAATAAAGGAGGAGACCTTTTATACGAAGGGGAAATAGTAGAATTCAGTGTAACGCCAATGTCAGCTACTTCTCAGATAAAAGCTGCACAAAACAGACTAACAATGGAAATAAATCTTAGATACTTCAATAAAAAAAATAAAGATGATGATTTTGAAAAAAGATTTTCTCATTTCTATGACTTTTCAGCTAATCAGCAAGTTTATGATGTAAGAGATATAGCTCTTGACGAAATATTTGAGAGAATAACTCAAAATATTTTTAATGAAACACTAGCAAAGTGGTAAGAATATGAATAATAAAGAATTTACAACTTTACTAAGAAATTTTAATCCAAGTTCTTCAAAGTCATCTAATGAGTTAGAAACAATAACAAAAATATATCCTTACTTTCAAACTGCCCATTTCTTATACGTGAAGTCTTTACGAAATCAAGAAAAAATAAATTTTAATTCTGTTTTAGAGAAAACTGCTACAATCACATACGACAGAAGTTTATTAATGAATTGGATAAATGAAAAGTATGAAATTAGATCTAATGAATTCAAAACCAAGATAGAGAAAAACACTTTTAAAGTTAAGTCAAAAAACAAGTCAATACTAAAAGAGAATGAAAAAGAAAAGGAAAAACTCTCTAGTTTTAGATCAAAAAAATTAAGCTTTACTGAATGGATTTCAATATCAAATAATAAGTCCTTGAATAATATTGATTTCACAGATAGTGACAATAATGATAATTGGAAAATAATTAATTCTTTCTTAAAAAAAGATCCGAAGGTGTCTCAGTCCAAAAACATTAACTCTAATTCAATGATTGACTTAAGTTCTAAAAGTGATTTTTCTAATGAAGAACTTATGACAGAAACACTAGCAAAGATATTTATTAAGCAAGAAAAATATGATAAAGCTTATCAAGCATACAAAATATTAAGTTTGAAATATCCAGAAAAAAATGCTTTATTTGCAATCCAAATAAATGAAATCAAAAAACTAATAAATAAAATCAATAAATAATGAATACTTTTTACGTTTTTATTGCCTTAATTATATTTTTCTGTTTTTTATTAATCCTTGTTGTTATGGTCCAGAATCCAAAAGGAGGTGGTTTGTCTTCTTCATTTGGTGGTGGTGGAGTTCAACAAATGGGAGGAGTTCAAAAAACAACTGATTTTTTAGATCGTAGTACTTGGATTTTAGGAGCCGTACTCTTAATATTGATTTTATTATCTAATGTTGCTTTAGAAAGAGGAAATACAGCTTCGGATTCAAAATTAATTCAGGGAGATAATATAGAAGAAGTTATTCCTGAGGAAGTTATTCCAAGCAGCACAATACCAGAGGTAAAAGATTAAATATTACATTAATTTCAAGAATCTAATCATGACAGTCTGACATTTATTTTGTCAATTATCTTTTTTTTTTTATTTGGCATAGTTTATGAAAATAATAATTTTTAATTAATAAATTTTTAATTATGAGTAAAATCAATATTAAACCACTAGCTGATAGAGTTCTTATTAAGGCTCTAGATGCAGAAACAAAAACAGCTTCAGGTATTTATATTCCTGACAGCGCAAAAGAAAAACCACAAAAAGGAACTGTAATAGCCGTTGGACCTGGTACATCTGAAAACCCAATAACTGTAAAAATTGGTGATCAAGTATTATACGGTAAATATTCTGGAACTGAATTAAACCATGAAGGAACTGACTACCTTATGATGAAGGAAAGTGACCTAATGGCAATTGTTTAAACTTATAAATAAATCATGGCAAAAAAAATAATATTTGATATAGACGCAAGAGACGGTGTCAAAAGAGGAGTTGATGCTCTAGCTAATGCAGTTAAAGTTACTTTAGGTCCAAAAGGACGAAATGTAATAATTGGAAAGGCTTTTGGATCTCCACAAGTAACTAAAGATGGTGTTACTGTTGCTAAAGAAATTGAACTAGAAGATCCTCTTGAAAACATGGGAGCTCAGATGGTAAAAGAAGTTGCCTCTAAAACTAATGATTTAGCGGGTGACGGAACAACTACAGCTACTATTTTAGCTCAGGCTATTGTAAAAGAAGGTTTAAAAAATGTTGCTGCTGGAGCAAATCCATTAGACCTTAAAAAAGGTATAGATAAATCCGTAGCTGCAATTGTCTCTAATCTCGAGAAACAATCTGTTGAAGTTGGAAATTCCTCAGAAAAAATAAAACAAGTTGCAAGTATTTCAGCTAATAATGACGAAAATATTGGAAGCTTAATCACTGAAGCGTTTGAAAAAGTAGGCAAAGAAGGTGTAATTACCGTAGAAGAAGCAAAAGGAACCGAAACTTACGTTGACATTGTAGAAGGAATGCAATTTGACAGAGGTTACCTTTCTCCTTATTTTGTAACTGACTCAGAGAAAATGTTAACCGATTTAGAGACACCATACATATTATTGTATGATAAGAAAATTTCTTCAATGAAAGATCTTCTTCCAGTTCTAGAACCTGTAGCACAGACTGGTAAGCCTTTATTAGTTATCGCTGAAGATGTTGATGGAGAAGCATTGGCTACATTGGTAGTAAATAAGCTTAGAGGATCTCTCAAAATTGCTGCAGTAAAAGCACCTGGTTTTGGTGATAGACGTAAAGCAATGCTTGAAGATCTTGCTATTTTAACTGGAGGAACAGTGATTTCTGAAGAAAGAGGTTTTACTCTTGAAACTACTACTATCGAAATGTTAGGAACTGCAGAAAAAGTAACCATTGACAAAGACAACACAACAGTTGTTAATGGAGCTGGAGATGGTAAAGCTATTAAAGATAGAGTAAACCAAATAAAAGCTCAAATTGAATCTTCAACTTCAGATTATGATAAAGAAAAACTTCAAGAACGACTAGCTAAACTTTCAGGAGGTGTTGCTGTTCTTTATGTTGGAGCTCCATCTGAGGTAGAGATGAAAGAGAAGAAAGATCGTGTAGATGATGCTCTCCATGCAACTCGAGCTGCTGTTGAAGAAGGAATTGTTGCAGGAGGGGGAGTTGCTTTATTAAACACAAAGAAAACGTTAGATAAGTTAAAGTCAGACAACGCTGATGAAGCTACTGGAATTCAAATTGTTTATAAAGCAATAGAATCTCCTTTAAGAACAATAGTAGAGAATTCAGGAGGAGAAGGATCAGTTGTGATTTCTAAAGTTTTAGAAGGTGAACCAAATTTTGGATATAATGCAAAAAGCGGAACTTTTGTTGACATGCTTAAAGAAGGAATAATTGACCCAAAAAAGGTTACAAGAGTTGCGCTTGAAAACGCAGCTAGTGTCGCTGGAATGATTCTGACAACCGAATGCGCTTTGGTTGATATTAAAGAGGATTCTCCTGCTGGAGGAGCTGGTATGCCTCCAATGGGCGGAGGAATGCCGGGAATGATGTAAATTTAATTATCAGATTAACTTAACAAAGCCTCATTTTATTTAAATGGGGCTTTACTTTTTTCTTCTCTAACATATAAACAGCATATTGGCAGATCATTGTAAGTGTCTGTAGGGGCATCTTTAACAGAAGTATCATGACCACTGAGCGCAATTGAATTATGAATTTCTAATAATTTTACCCTATTTGAGTTATAAACCAAAGTAAGTTGATTCTCCGGTATACTCCATTTAGCAAACTTAACGCCGCTAACAGAAAGAGTAGCTTTTTCAATTCTCATTTTACACATTTCACAATTACCAGAAACCCTAAAAGTAGTTTTTTCATTTTTAGAATTCTTTTGGGCATTTGATATTGAAACGATTACTAAAAAGACTATGTAAATATATTTTTTCATTTTATTAAAAAGTTTTAAAGTTTATAACGAAATCCTCCATAAATCATTCTTCCAAAAACAGGAGCCCAAACTTGGGAGGAATCAAAGTTAGCATTAAATGGTTGTTCACTAGATATTATCGGGTTTATTTGGGTGTAATTTCCAAAATTTTCTATTCCCATATAAATTTCTGAAAAATTTGAAAACACTCTGGTTAGTTGCATATTTAAAATAGAATATGATGGACTTTGAGTCGTGTTAGGTAGTGTACTGTTTTCAACTAACCTTTGATTTCCCAGGTGATGAAGTGTAACATCATATAGCCATTGTTTATCCTTGGTATTTTTAATAGATTTCCAACTTAAATTGGCAAAAACTCTATTCTTTGGTACTAATTGTTTTTGTTTTGTTCCACTCCTATAATCTATAGAAACATTATCATTTTTATAAGCTGATTTAAATTGTAATTGTGTTGTCAAGTCAATGTCAAATGTTACTTGAAGGCTTTTGGCTGAACTGTTTCCGTTTAAATTATAAAATGAAACTCTCCCTTCCTTTTCAAGATCAACAATAACTTGGTTACTAAATCGAGTGTTGTAATAATCAAAAACGAGATTTGTATTTTTATTAAGTAATTGTAAACTTTTACTTATGCTTACTCCAAAATTCCATGCCCTTTCTGGTGATAATCCATAAAATGGATTAGTTCCTTTATCAATATATATTCTTCTGTTTGAGCCAAAAATAGGCTGATTCTCAGCAAAAATGTTTGCAGCTTTTCTTCCAGTTCCAGAGGAAAGTCTAATAATAGTTGTTGTATTAAAAGCATATCTAAAATGAAGTCTTGGCGTAACAAAAGTTCCTATATTATTGTTAAAATCAACTCGTATGCCAGCTGTCCAGCTTAACTTTTCTAAATCATCATGACTCCATTCAAAAAAAGCACCTAAATTTTTATCTGTTCTTGAGAAGTCTTTACTATCGATATTTTCTACATATCTATCTAATGAAAAATTCAATCCAGACTTAAATTTATTATTTGTGTTATTTAATATGGAATTATACAACAAGTTGCTGTAGAAACTTTCATGAAAAATATCATAATTTCTTAAACCATAATAAGCTTTTTGATCATGATTACTATATGCGGTTTGGAGACCAAAACTCTTGTATGGATATTCTGGATAAACATATCCGACTTTTAACGCCGTGTCAAATCGTTTTGTTTCGATTTCACTTCCCCATATTATACTTGAGTTTTTATCAGTATCAGGGCTAAATAAAATTTGTCCAGTTTGTTTTTGATCATTTAGAAATCGCAAATTATAAAAAACCACCCATCCTTTTAAAGGATCCATATACTGAAAACGGTTTAGTATATTCACCTGATTTGATAAAGGCACATCTAAGAAATTATCAGAGTTTTTATCAATCTTTTGATTTCTTTGGTTTAAATGAATGAATAAACCTGTACTCCACTTATCTGTAATCTTTTTGTTAAGATGAGTGTTTAACTCTAACCTTCCGTTTTTTGATCCAAATAGGTTTAAAAAAAATGGATTATCTGTAAATGGTTTTTTTAATTCGGTGTTAATTTGTCCTGCAATACTCTCGAACCCGTTAACAACACTACCTGTTCCTTTTGAAATTTGTATACTCTCAACCCACGTGCCTGGTGTGAATGTTAATCCATATGCCTGTGAAGCCCCTCTGACCATTGGAATATTTTCCTCTGAGATAAGAATATAAGGGCTTTTAAGACCAAGCATGTTAATTTGTTTAGTTCCTGTTAGAGCATCTGAAAAATTTACATCAATTGAAGGATTGGTTTCAAAACTCTCAGAAAGGTTACAACACGCAGCCTTGAGAAGTTCATTTGCATCTACAAGAATTGTGTTTTGAGTTTTAGTAAAGGAAAGTTTTGAGGTTTTTTTTCTTTCAATCAAAGATACTTCGTCAAGGTTTGTACTCAAATCTTCCTTTAAAAAGTGAATAATTTTTTTATTGGATACTACTTTTAAGGTGTCAGGGTGGAACCCTAAGTAGCTAATTACAAGTCTATCAGATTTTTTAGATAATTTTAAATTAAAATCACCTAATTCATCTGTGGTAGTACCTTGATTAGTGTCTAGCCAATATACATTTGCTCCTTCTAGAGCTAATGTTTCTCTCTCTTGTTTGTAAACTACTTTTCCTTTAAGAGTCTCTTGAGACTTCAAAATATTTGTGCAAAAAAGAAAAATAAAAATATAATATTTAATATTCATTTAAATTAAGTTGGGTTAGGTTAAAAATTAGTTTCAAATTTCAACTCAACTTAACTAAGCATAATATATTAACTGAACAAATAATAAATACTTTTTATTTTTATTTATTGGGGGTGGTTTCTCAAATAAAAATTTCCATGTTGGAAATAATTTAGCTTCATTCAGGTTTTGATGTATAAAGCTTGAATTTGACAATTCTTGTTTGTTTATTTTAAAAACTGACTCAACTTGAACATCAATTAAATCTGTATTTAATTGACTATCGCTACAACACGATTTTGAAATGTCCGAGAAGATGTCATTGTTTGATTTATCGACTTCCTCTTGATGCATTCCACAATTTTTAGATTGATTAAGAAAAGAAATTGAGGAAAAGCTATCACCACAATAATGTAGATTGAAATCAAAACCTAACTGATTAAAAATCAATAACAATGAAACTATTAAGTGGGAAGAATTTTTAAAGAAATTCATGTAACAAAAATACACTAATTAAATTAAAAGACTAATTGCCATAGAAATCATAATTAAATTTTCAACAAGAGTAGCTTCAGTCATTGGTAAGTTCATTGATGTCCCTAAACAAGCACATTCAATTTCACTTTTATTAAAAAGTATTTTTATTACACCGAAAGTCGTAATACTTAGAATGCATAGAGTTACTATAGAAGCTATTTGAATTTTCCAGTTAAATAAAAAACAAACACCCAAAAACAACTCTAAAAAAGGATATAATCTAGCATATATAATTGATTTTTTTGCTAATGGATCATATTTTGAAAAACTCAAAGGAAAAGTAGAATAATCTAAAAATTTGAAAAAACTGAAAATCAAGAAAAATAAACCCATAAAATCAACCATAACTTTCTCGAGGCTAAAATCATTTTTATTTAGATAATAGGTTCCAAAAAATAAATATGCAAATATTAATAATAATGGCTTTAGTTGCCAAATTTTACTTTCTTTCTTACTCTGTTCCAAATCACTAATTGAGTATTTAGCTCCTATTGCCTCTTGAATGTTTTCGTTATTTATAATATTTTTTGAGTTTATAATTGCATTTTGATTTTTCAAACTAACTACAACCTTATTTACTCCGGCTAATGATGTTATTTTTTCATGAATTGATTTCTCACAATTTATACATGTCATTCCAGAAATTGATATAGTTTTAATCATATCATAAAATTAATTTAATTATTGTATTTTTTGTTAAAAAAAAGAGATAATAGCCTTAATATATTTGATATTTTAGCTAAAAAAAAATTGATTGCCTTTTCAGACATATTAACTAGAGTTAAAACCATCTTAAATAAAGATTCGATCACTTTTAAAGATTCTTTATTTAAAATCTGTAAACTCCTTAAATCAGAGTCACCTTCCTATGATTGGGTTGGGTTTTATTTTGCTAATCATAAAGAAAAAGTCCTTATTCTTGAATCTTACGCAGGAAATCCTACAGATCATATAAAAATTCCTTTTGGAAAAGGTATCTGTGGTCAAGTTGCAGTTTCAAACAAAAATTTTATTGTTCCTAATGTATGCGATCAACAAAACTATATTTCATGTAATATTAATGTTAAGTCTGAAGTTGTAGTGCCAATATTTTTAAAAGGAAGTAATATTGGGCAAATTGATGTTGATTCAAATTCACTCAACTCTTTTAGCGAAAGAGATGTTAAATTATTAGAATCAGTGTGTGAATTAATCTCAGTAAAAATGAAAAAAAGTAAAATTACAATGTATGAATTCAATTAAAATATCTTCTGCCTTAATATCAGTCTATGACAAAAAAGGGTTAGAACCTATATTAGAAAATCTAATTAAAAGTGATGTTAAGATATATTCGACTGGAGGAACTGAAAAATATATTCGTTCACTTGGACATCCTGTAATCCCTGTTGAGGACATAACAAGTTACCCATCTATTTTGGGAGGAAGAGTCAAAACTTTACATCCCAAAATATTTGGTGGTATTTTGAATAGACAAGATAGTAATTCTGATATTGAGGAATTAAAAAAATTTAATGTTCCACAGATTGATTTAGTAATTGTAGATCTTTATCCTTTCCAAGAAACAGTTAATTCTGGAGCAAATCAAGATGAAATAATCGAAAAAATTGATATTGGAGGGGTCGCTTTAATAAGAGCGGCAGCTAAGAATTTCAAAAATGTTTTTTGTGTATCTAATAAGTCTAGTTATGGAAGCTTTCTCAAAATATTAAATGAAAGTAACTGTTATACTTCATTGGATGAAAGAAAGTATTTTGCTTCTATGGCTTTCAACGTATCTTCTGACTATGACACAAGTATTTTCAAATACTTTAATAATGATGAAAAAGTTTTAAAAATAAGTGAGAATAGTCATAAAAAGCTTCGCTATGGCGAGAATCCACATCAGGAAGGTAGTTTTTATGGTAAACTAAATGAGTTAATCGAACAAATTAATGGTAAGGAAATATCGTATAATAATTTGCTTGATATTGATTCAGCGATTCACCTAATGAATGAGTTTAAAGAATGTTTGCCGACTTTTGCAATTCTAAAACATAATAATGCTTGTGGTATAGCCACAAGGTTTGATTTGTTTAATGCTTATTCAGATGCTTTAGCAGGGGATCCTGTTTCTGCGTTTGGAGGCGTTTTAATTAGCAATAAGGAAATAGATGCCAAAACAGCTAAATTAATGAATGATTTGTTTTTTGAAGTTATTATAGCTCCTAGTTATAATTCAGAAGCACTAGAGACGCTTCAGACCAAAAAAAATAGAATAATTTTAATTCAAAAATATAGTTGTTTGCCAGAATCTAGTATTAGAACATGTTTAAATGGATTTCTGGTTCAGGATAAAGACCTAAAAACTGATAGTGAACAAATTTTAAAAAGTGTTACAAACACCTCACCAAGTGATAATAAAGTAGTAGATCTTATTTTTGCATCCAAAATATGTAAACATACTAAGTCTAACACTATTGTTTTGGTGAAAAATCAACAATTATATTCCTCAGGAACTGGACAAACATCTAGGATAGATGCTCTAAAACAAGCAATAAATAAAGCTATTAATTTTGGATTTGATTTGTCAGGAGTAGTAATGGCAAGTGATGCTTTTTTTCCATTCCCTGATTGTGTTGAAATTGCAAATAATGCCGGTATTGATTCAGTAATTCAACCAGGAGGATCAATAAAAGATGAATTATCAATTAATTATTGCAATGAAAATAATATGACAATGGTATTTACAGGAGTACGTCATTTTAAACATTAATTTATATACCTTTAAACTAATTAATTTAATCTATGGGGTTTTTTACTGAAGAAATTGCAATTGATCTAGGCACAGCCAATACTCTTATTATTCATAATGATAAAGTTGTAGTCGATAGTCCATCGATTGTAGCCATAGACAGAACAACTAATAAAATTATTGCAATTGGAAAAGAAGCTAGCATGATGCAGGGTAAAACTCATGAAAACATTAGAACAATCAGGCCTCTAAAAGATGGGGTTATTGCAGATTTTAATGCATCTGAGCAAATGATAAGTCAACTAATTAAAAGTATTCCTAGTTTAAAAAATCGTTTTATAACTCCTTCTTTGAGGATGGTTATTTGTATTCCTTCAGGAATAACAGAAGTTGAAATGAGAGCAGTTAAAGAGTCAGCAGAAAGAGTTAATGGAAAAGAAGTGTATTTAATTCACGAACCAATGGCTGCTGCTATAGGTATTGGGATTGATATTATGCAACCCAAAGGGAATATGGTTGTTGATATTGGGGGAGGAACTACTGAAATTGCTGTAATTGCTTTATCCGGAATAGTTTGTGATAAATCTATTAAAATTGCTGGAGATGTTTTTACAAATGATATTGTTTACTATATGAGAAGCAAACATAATCTTTATGTCGGTGAACGTACAGCAGAAAAAATTAAAATAATGATTGGTGCTGTAATAGAAGATCTTGAAAATCCTCCAGATGAAATGTCAGTTCAAGGAAGAGACCTTTTAACAGGAAAACCTAAGCAATCAATGATTTCTTACACTGAAATATCAAAAGCCCTAGATAAATCAATAATTAGAATAGAAGACGCTATTATGGAAGCTTTAGCTCAAACTCCTCCAGAATTAGCAGCTGACATTTACAATACGGGCATTTATCTTGCGGGTGGAGGGGCACTTCTTCGAGGTTTAGATAAAAGATTGTCTAGAAAAACTGACCTACCTGTATACGTTGCAGAAGATCCACTACAAGCTGTGGTTAGGGGTACTGGAATCGCTTTAAAAAATCTTGATATATACAAAACAGTATTGATTAAATAATGTAATGCAACAAATTATCAATGCGCTTATAAAGAACAAAGTATTTATTCTTTTTTTAGCTCTATTGCTTTTTTCATTTAAGTTCATTAGTAATAGGAGTTTTTATCATCATTCTAAATTTGATAAAATAGCAATTGGACTTACTGGTGGAATCTTTAATATAAAACATTCAGTAAATGAATACTTTAATCTAAAGAAAATAAATAATGAGCTTTTAATTGAAAATAAAAAGCTTCTTAAACGTGAAATTAATAAGAATGAAAATAAGCTTTTCAATAAATCAAATATTCCTTTTGATGTGTTTCAAGCAAAAGTTATAAAAAATAGCATCAAATCATCTAGAAATTATTTAATAGTTAACAAAGGGACAAAAGACAGTATAACAAGAGAAATGGGTGTAATATCATCTAAAGGAATTATAGGAATAATTTATAAAGTTTCTGAAAATTATTCTAGTGTTATTTCTATTTTAAATAGAGATTTACAAATAAATGCGAAATTTAAAAAAAATAATGCTTTTGGATCATTAAACTGGAATGGTATAAACACTAATAAAGTTAAACTTAGTGATATTCCAGTGATTAATGATGTGAAAATTGGAGACTCTATTGTCACTGGAGGTATGTCAACATATTTTCCCGATGGTATTCTAATTGGAGTTGTTAGTGATTATGAAATTGATCTAGGAAGAGGATACTATGAAATTGACGTGGAATTGAATAATATAATAGGAAATGAAATAAATGTATTTATTTTGAAAAATAAATATCAAGCAAAGATTAAAAGTCTAGAATAATGTTACATGAAAATATAAAATTAGTAAAATATTTTATTTTAGGAGTATTACTTCAGGTTTTGGTTTTTGAGTCATGGAATTTTCTTGGATTTATAGACCCTATATTCTATATAATATTTATTCTTATATATAAGTTTGACGGATCTCAAATACAATTTATTTTATTAAGCTTCACTTTAGGGCTAGTTATAGATTTACTAACTCAGAATCCTGGTTCAAACACAATTTCATGTATTGTAATAAGTTACATAAGACCTTTTTTGATTAACTTCTCATTTGGAGTTAATGCTGACATATCAAATGGAATGGTAAGTGGAACTAGACTTGCAAACAGAATTTTATTTGTAGGATTAATGATTTTTATTCATCACCTAGTTTATTTCTCAGTTTCTTACTTTAGTTTTTCAACATACATTGATATTTTAAAAAATACAATCCTAACAGGTCTATTAACTTCAATTTTAATTGCAATTACCCTAGGTTTTATCTCTAAAAGATGACACGAAATTACTTTTTACAAACTTTTACTTTTATCATAGCACTTGCTTTTACTGCAAAACTTATTGAACTTCAGTTAATTAGTTCAAATTATAAATCACTATCAGAAAATAACGCTGTGCTAGAGAGTCCAGTTTTTCCAGAAAGAGGCTTTGTTTACGATAGAAATAATAAAGTTTTGGTTGCTAATCAACCTGGATATGATTTAATGGTTATTCCTGAAAGCACAACAAAATTTGACACATTAGAGTTAAGTTCTTTATTAAATTTAAGTATTGAGAGGTTTAATTTAAAAATCAGAAAAGCAATACGATATTCTATTAAAATTCCATCAATAATTTCTAGTGAGATTTCAAAAGAAACACATGCTATTATTCAAGAAAAATTATGGAAATATCCTGGGTTTTATTTACAAAAAAAATCAATTAGAAAATACTATTACAAGGTGGGATCAAACATTCTTGGCTATATAAGTGAAGTGAATGAAAATGATATGTTAATGGATTCTTATTATCAATCGGGAGAACTTCTAGGAAGGCAGGGAATAGAAAAATATTATGAAAAAATTTTAAGAGGTGAAAAAGGAAAGGCTTTTTATCAAAAGGATAGGTACAATCGAATTATAGGACCTTACGAAGATGGAAAGTTTGATATAGCTCCAATTCCAGCAAATAATATTAATTTAACCATAGATATTGAACTTCAAAAATACGGAGAAGCACTTTTGAAAAATAAAAGAGGTGGAATTGTCGCAATTGAACCTGAGACAGGGGAGATTTTAGCACTTATCTCTTCTCCTGGCTATGATCCAAATTTATTAGTTGGTAAAGAAAGATCTTCAAACTACAGAAAGCTTGCAAATGACACCATTTCAAAACCTTTATTCGATAGAGGCTTACAGGCTCAATACTCTCCAGGCTCTCCTTTCAAGGTTTTAAATGCTCTTATAGCTCTTCAGGAGGGAGTTATAAATAAAGAGACTAAATTCACTTGTAATAAAGGTCATTTCTATGCTAGAGGTGCTTTTATGGAATGTCACTGTAAAATTGGTACAAAAAATAATCTTACAAGTGCAATCTATAAATCATGTAATACCTATTTTGCAAATACCTATAAAAATATAATTAATTCAAAAGACTCTCCAAGTGATGGATTAAATAATTGGAAAAATCATCTTTCTAGTTTTGGTCTAGGTAAATATTTAGGATATGACCTGGCTACGGGTCAACCAGGATTTATTCCAGATGCCAACTATTATAACAAATGGTATAAAAAAGGAGGATGGAAAGCCCCAACTATAATCTCTAATTCAATAGGTCAAGGTGAAATATTAACTACTCCTATTCAAATGGCAAATTTCACAGCAGCTATAGCAAATCGAGGTTTTTATATCACTCCCCACTTTATAAAATCAATAAATGGAGATAAGAAAACTAAGAAATTTGAAAAAAAAAGAACAACAATAGATTCAATTTATTTTGAACCAGTAATTGATGGAATGGAAAAAGTGATTCAAAATGGAACTGCTAAAATTGCAAGAATTAAAGGAATTGAGGTGTGCGGTAAAACAGGAACAATTGAGAATTTTATTAGATTGAATGGAAAGAAAACACAATTAACAGATCATTCAATGTTTATTGCTTTTGCTCCAAAAGATAATCCTAAAATTGCTTTAGCTGTTTTCGTAGAAAATGGATATTGGGGATCAAGATGGGCTGCACCTATTGCTAGTCTTATGATAGAAAAATATATAAATAAAAATATTAAAAAAAAGTGGCTGGAGAACCGAATGTTAAATGGAGGTCTTAATGATGAATATTTTAAGCCTCTTTCAGGAAAACCATTCAGAATAAATGAATAAAACACTCATATATCGTATTGATTGGATAATTATTTTTTGCTATTTAATACTTGTCGTTTTTGGACTTATTAACATTTATTCTTCCACCTATGATAATGAGACCTCAAGTAATTTAAATAGTTTAATTGGCAAACAAATTATATTTCTTTTAATAAGTATCTCTTTTGGAATTTTTATTTTAGGAATTCGAACTCGGTTTTTTCAGCAATTTTCATTTATAATATATATGATAAGTCTTTTGTCTTTAATTGGACTTTTTATTTTTGGCCAAACCGTTAATGGTGCAAACTCATGGTATTTTTTGGGAGGAATTAGCGTTCAACCATCTGAATTTGCAAAAATCGCTACTACATTTATGATTGCAAAACACTTAAGTGGTTTTCAAACAAATATTAAAAATAAAAAATCTTTAATCATGGGAGTATTTATTATCTTACTACCAGTATCTTTAATTATCATGCAACCTGATCCAGGTTCTGCCATCATTTTTTGTTCTTTTTTTTTAATTTTTTTTAGAGAAGGCTTATCCTTCAATTATTTAATTCTGACATTTTCGGCTATAGGTTTATTTTTAGTTACTCTTTTAGCTCCAATAAATTTTATAATTTATTCTATTGTATTAATTAGTCTATTTTTTATTTTTTACTTAAAAAAAAATAATCCTAAATCAAAAATTTTTCCAACTATATTAATAGGAATTTCTTCTATAGTGTTTATACTTTCAGTAAATTTTATATTCAATTCAGTATTTGAGCAGCGTCATCGTGATAGGTTTAATATAATGCTTGGAATAATTGAAGACACAAAAGGACTTGGGTACAATATCAATCAATCGAAAATAGCTATAGGTTCGGGAGGATTAACTGGAAAAGGATTTTTACAAGGCACACAGACAAAAGGTAATTTTGTTCCAGAACAACAAACAGATTATATTTTTAGTACCGTTGGTGAAGAATGGGGTTTTCTTGGTAGTTTTGGATTAATAACTGTTTTTGTAGTCCTAATTATTCGAATGCTTAATCAGGCAGAAAAACAAACAAATATATTTAGGAGAACTTTTATTTACGGTATTTCTTCCTTGATTTTCACACACTTTGTAATAAACATAGGAATGTCACTTGGCTTATTACCTAGTATCGGGATACCCCTGCCTTTTATAAGTTATGGAGGCTCAAGTCTTTTAACTTTTAGTTTATTAATTTTTATTTATTTGAATTTTGACTCAAACAGGCTAAATGATTGGTAAAATCAAATTATTAAAATTTCTAATCATTTAATTTTACTTTTTTTTGACTAAGAGAAATCTTTTCATTAAAGTTTTGATTTAAATCATTTAAAATGTTTACCGCCTCTTCAATATACATGTCTTTTTTTAATCCCTTTACCCACCTATCACGTCTATCTTTCAGGTCTTTTGTAGAGCTAATTAATTCGAATGAATCTGGAACCCATTTAATTGATAATCCAGAATTAAAGTCTTCTAAAACTTTAAAACGATCAGAATAGGATTTGTCTTTATCTCTTTCACTAATATAGCTTTCATAGTCTAAATCATAATTAAAGTCATTTTGTTTAAGCTTAATCCATTCTCCTTGTTCCAGAATTAATTTAATCAAAGGATTATTCTTGATTCGATCTTTACTTTTTGATATTATATAATTATACTGAATGTTTTTGTTCCAAGATGAGTAGTTTGCCGGACTTATTCTATCCCAAGCTAATGGATTTGACTGATCTTTTTCTCCAATCTCAATAGAGTTATATCTACTTGGAAAAACTATATCACTTTTTACACCTTCAAGCTGTGTAGATCCCCCATTTATTCTATAAAACTTATCTGTTGTCATTTTTAAAGCTCCTAAATCTCCATATTGATTTACACTAATTATTCTATTTAAATCAATCACATTTTGAACAGTTCCCTTTCCATAGGTTTGATTACTTCCTAATATAATCGCTCTACGATAGTCTTGAAGAGCAGCAGCTAAAATTTCAGAGGCAGAGGCAGAAAACTCATTAACTAAAACAACTAAAGGTCCATCCCATATTAAAGATGGGTCAGTATCTTCTAGAACTTCTTTTCTTCCTCCAGTACTTTTAACTTGAACGACTGGACCCTTTTCAATAAAATACCCAGTCATGTCTACAACTGTTTTTAGGGATCCCCCTCCATTATTTCTTAAATCAATAACTATTCCGTCTACAGAACTACTTTTAAATTGTTCTAGTACTTTTTTTACATCAGTAGCGGCATTTCGTTCTCCATAATCTTTAAAATCGACATAAAATTTTGGCAATTCAATTAGCCCATATTTCTTTTGATCTTTATTTATTATTGCACTTTTTGCATATGATTCTTCCAAAATAACCACATCTCTTTCAATAGTTACATCCTCAACAACTCCATTGACTCTTTTTATAGTTAAGATTACATTTGTTCCTTTCGGGCCTTTTATTAGTTTTATGGAATCATCCAATCTCATTCCAGATATATCAATCGGTTCTTCATTGGGTTGAGCAACCATTAAAATTTCATCACCCGCTTGTAATAAGTCATTTTTCCAAACAGGTCCTCCTGATATAACTTCAACAATCTTCACTTTTTCTTGTCTTTTAGATAAGCGTGCCCCAATACCTTCAAACTTACCAGACATATTTGTATCAAATAATTCTTTTTCTTTAGGAGGAAAATAATATGTATGAGGATCAAATTCTGTAACAACAGAATTAACGAATAGACTAAAATAATCTTTACGGACTACTTCACCTACCATTTCAAAGTAATCATCTATATTTTGGAGTGTTAAAAGTCTTGCTTCTTTCTCAAGAATGATCTCAGGCTTTATTAGATAAGATGAATCTTTATCTTTTTTTGATAACTCCTGTTCTTTTTTGGTCACAAAACGATCAAGAGTTGAAAGTTTAAACCTTTTTCTCCATCTTTCTTTTAATTCAGATAAATTCTTTGCATATGGGGTTTCTTTAAAATTTAATGATGTAGACTCCTTAACTGAAAAATCAAAAGGCTTTTCCAATAAACTAGGATAGAAATCCCTCACTTGCTCAATCCGAATTTCAGATTGAGCATACGTTAGATTGAAAAAATCAATTTTAGCTGACTTTAATTGATCATCAATTTCTGTCTTATACCTACTGAAATTATTAATATCTGATTTTAAAAAAAACCTATGTTGTCCGTCTAGAGTTTCCAAGTATGAATTAAAAACATTTTTAGAAAAATCGTCATTCATTTCCTTAGGATTATAGTGACCTTTATCTATTACATAGGATATTATCTCAATCAATAATTTGTCTTTGTCAGAAGTATTAAAATTAGGAAGAGAGGATCCATATAAAATATTAATTATAAAAATAAAAGAAAATACAAAATCAAAAATTCGCATGTAAGGATTATAAATTAGACTATAAAAGTAGCTAAAATGGTATATCTTATAGCTTCTTAAGACAAAAGTTTTTGTTAAAATAATTCTATCATTTAAGACCTTAAAATTTTAGTAATTTTACATCAAAATAAAATAAATGTCAAAAAGACCTCTAATACTCATAACAAACGATGACGGAATAACTGCTCCTGGTATTAGATCATTAATAAATGTGATGAATCAAATTGGAGAAGTTGTTGTTGTAGCACCAGACAGTCCTCAATCTGCAATGGGACATGCAATAACTATAAGCTCAACTCTTCATTGTTCTGAAATTAAGATAGACAACGGACCTCAAAAAGAATACAGTTGCTCTGGAACTCCTGCAGATTGCGTAAAACTTGCTGTTAATGAATTATTAGACAGAAAGCCAGACATTTGTGTTTCGGGAATAAATCATGGATCAAATTCATCAATTAATGTAATTTATTCTGGAACCATGAGTGCTGCTTTAGAAGCCGGAATAGCTGGAATTCCTGCTATAGGATTTTCATTATTAGATTATAGTTTGGGAGCCAACTTTGAACCACTAAAGCCAATAATACAGAGTATTACTGAAAATGCTTTAAAAAATGGAATTCCAAAGAATGTAGTATTAAACGTAAACATGCCTAAGGTCAATTCTCCAGAAAGCTTAAAAGGTGTTAAAATTTGTAGACAAGCAAAAGCTCATTGGATAGAAAAGTTTGACAAGAGAACAAACCCTATGGGTAAAGAATATTATTGGCTTACAGGTGAATTCATCAATGATGATAAAGGTGAAGATACAGATGAGTGGGCACTAAATAAAAATTTTGTATCAATTGTTCCAGTTCAATACGATTTTACTGCTCATCATGTAATTCAAGAATTAAATATTTGGGATTTTGGATAAAAAAGAAATTTTTATTGGTTTTATAACAGGGGCTTTAGCCACTTCTTCATTGATAATATTTTTAACATTAATTTTATCTGATTTACCTGTTGAAGATAGTTGGAAGGAAATGTATCATCAAGAAAAGCTTGGAGGTTTAATTAGCTTAGGCGCCATAGTTAATCTATTTATTTTTTTATTAGCAATAAAAAAAAATAAAATTTCATTCGCTACTGGATTGGTAATAATATCATTGTTTATAGTTCTATTAATCGTTGGTATAAAAATATTATAAAATGAAATATTATATTATTGCTGGAGAAGCTTCTGGAGACCTTCACGGAGCCTCATTAATTAAAGCAATTAAATCATCCGATAAGAATGCTAATATTCGCTGTTGGGGTGGGGATTTAATGAAAAATGCAGGTGGAAACTTAATAAAACATTACAAAGAATTGTCTTTCATGGGGTTTTGGGAAGTTTTAATAAATATTTTAAAAATTTTTAAAAATTTGAAATTCTGTAAAATTGATATAAATAATTTTAAACCAGATGTTATTGTTTATATAGATTATCCTGGGTTCAATTTGCGAATTGCTAAATGGGCAAGAAAAAATGGTTATAAAAATCATTATTATATAAGTCCTCAAGTATGGGCTTGGCAGGAAAGCAGAGTAAATTCAATGAAGAAAAATATTGACTCTTTATATGTTATTTTACCCTTTGAAAAAGCTTTTTTTGAAGAAAAACATAACTATCGAGTTAACTACGTTGGACATCCACTAATGGAGCATATTCCAAAGATAACTTTAGAATATGGAATTATTAGTAAAATTGGACTAGCTTCAAATAAGCCTATAATCACATTTTTACCTGGAAGTAGAAAACAAGAAATAAATAAAATTTTACCAGAATTAATTAAAATTCAAAATCAATTTCCAAAATACCAATTTGTCATTGCTGGAGCTCCTGGAAGAGAAATGAAAGACTATGATGAAATTCTTAAAAACTGTTCAATACCTGTAATTTTTAATGAAACATATAATCTTATAAAACTTTCTAAAGCATGTGTCGTTACTAGTGGAACTGCTACTTTAGAAACGGCTCTGCTAAGAACACCTCAAATTGTTTGTTATAAGAGCAGCTTTATAAGTTATTTTATTGCTAGAAAGATAGTTAAACTGAAATATATTTCATTAGTAAATATTATCATGAATAAGGAGGTGGTTGAAGAACTTATTCAGAGTAATTGTAATTCTAAGAAAATTGCTAATTCTCTTAATAAAATTTTAGCTACATCAAATGCTAATCAAATTAAAAATGATTACGAAAAATTGTATCAAATTCTAGATAAAGGTGGAGCAAGTAAAATAACCTCTAATTTAATATTTGAAAGTATATCTAAATAGACATATCACCCTTTAATTCTAAATTTATAACGGAAGTACTTCTTATAATTTTCAAAATCTTGAGCAGTAGAAAAAACCTGATAGTCTCCCTGCTTAATCATCTTTAAATATAATTCCATTTGATGAGTATTTAAATACCCTACAACAGGTGTTATTAAGTCTCCTTGTTCGCTTAGAAAAACAGTAGTTGGGTATCCTTTTACTCCTAAAAACTGAGTAAATTGATGAGTACTGTTTCTTCTTGATTTTCTTGTTTCATCATAGTTTGGGTTTTGAAAAATATTATCAAAAAAACTAATTTTTTCATTTCCCTCAGCATTAAACTTAACAGCATAATAATATTGATTTACATATGTCACAAGATCTGAATTAGTAAAAGTTTTTTTATCCATTAACTTACAAGGCCCACACCAAACAGTATAAACATCCATTAATATTTTTTTAGGCTCATTTTTTTGAGCAATTAATGCTTCATCCAAACTCATCCAATTAATCTTCTGTCCAATTAAAATAGATTGGAAACAAAAAAAAGAAAGAAATAAAAAAATTTTTTTTAAAACCATTTGATTAACCTTATTTGACTCCGTGCATCATTTTAACTATTTTTTTATTTGCTATGAGCATAACTATTCCTGCTGCAGTTGGTATTATTGTGAAAATTAAGAAAAAAATACTCATTCCATAAACTTCAACAATTGGATCTATAAAACTTCCAGTAAACCCTGCGGCCGTATTTGCTATAAAGTTTGCCACAAACCAAACTCCAAACATTAATCCTACAAGATTTTTTGGCGCCAACTTACTCACATATGATAGCCCAACTGGTGAAACGCATAACTCTCCCATAGTATGAAAAAAGTAAGCTAGAATTAAAAAAATCATACTTACAGATGCTGTTTTTGCGCCCAATGGAATATTAATTGAACCATATGCTAAAATTGCAAATCCAATTGCTAATGAAATAAGTCCAAAACCAAACTTAAAAGGTCCAGACACATTATACTTACTTTGCCAAATTTTAGAAACAAGAGGAGCAAACACTATAATATAAAACGAATTTAAAATCCCATACCAAGAAGCTGGAACCTCAGTAGATTGATTGTTAAATTCCCTATCTAGCATCCAAATTATAATAAACCAAATAATTAAAAAACTTGAAATTAAAAAAACACTAGATAGTTTGTAAGTAGAATAGGTGTTCAAGCTAAGTAAATAAATAATATAGCTTATTATCATCATTGGAACTATAGTAATTACTGAATTAAAAATTTTAAAAATAAAAGCTCCATTACCTTCTAAAGTTCTATCTGTATAATCAGCTGCAAAAATTGTCATTGATCCACCAGCTTGTTCAAAGGCCCACCAAAAAAAGATTACACAAAAAGAGAAAATAATAATGACTAAAAGTCTATCGAATATAATATTTGAAGAAACTTTTTCATCAATTTCTGAAAGATTATCAATAGAGTCATCGGATGAGTTAGACTTATTAAGAACACCTATTGAACCAAATATCTTTTGAGCATAATAAAATTGTAACATGCCCAAAAACATAAAAATCCCAGCTAATCCAAACCCATAATGCCAGCCAATATTTTCTCCAATATACCCACAAAGTAAAATTCCTAAAAATGCCCCTGAATTAATCCCCATATAAAAAATTGTATACCCAGCGTCCTTATCTTGGCCTTCCGTTTTATACAATTGTCCTACAATTGAACTTATATTTGGTTTAAAAAGACCATTACCTATTATTAAACAAATTAAACCGAGGTATAGAAAGAAGTCATTAAAAATTTCTAACGCCATAGCTGCATGTCCCAGAGTCATAACAAATGCACCCATGATTACAGCTTTTCTATAGCCTAAAAGCTTGTCAGCTATTAGACCGCCAAAAATTGGTGTAATATATACAAGTCCAGTGTATACCCCGTATAACGCTAGCGCTTCACTCCTCTCCCACCCCCATCCTCCATCGGTAAAAGATGAAACTAAAAAAAGCACCAAAATAGCTCTCATTCCATAGTATGAAAATCTTTCCCACATCTCAGTAAAGAATAATACATACAACCCAGATGGGTGTCCAAGAATTGTTTTTTGATTTAGCTCACTACCATTGTATGTATAATCCATATTATAAATTATTTAAAATAAAATTAGTCATTTTTGAATAGAGATGGTTTTGCGTATTTCCCCCATAAATTCCATGGTTTTTATCAGGATAAATCATCCATTCAAATTGTTTATCAGCATCAATAAGAGCTTGAATCATTCTCATAGAGTTTTGAACATGAACATTATCATCTCCTGAGCCATGAATTAATAAATATTTTCCTTTTAATCTATCTGCATAGTTAATTGGTGAGTTTAAGTCATAACCATCAGGATTTTCCTGAGGAGTTCTCATAAAGCGTTCAGTATATATAGTATCATAGAATCGCCAATTAGTAACAGGCGCAACAGCAATAGCCATTTCAAAAACATCATTACCTAATAACAATGAATTTGTAGCCATATGTCCTCCATAACTCCACCCCCATATTCCGGTTCTATTTTCATCTATGTATGGAAGTAAAGACAGTTTTTTTGCAACAGATATTTGATCTTGAGTTTCTAATTCACCTAACTTCATATATGTCATTTTTTTAAAGTATTCTCCCTTAAAACCTGTTCCTCTTGCGTCAACACAAGCAATAACATAACCTTTTTGAGTTAGCATTTTATGCCACAAGTCTCTATTGTTTCCCCACCTATTAGTTACTTGTTGTGATCCCGGTCCAGAATATTGAAAAAGTAACAAAGGATATTTTTTTGATGGATCAAACTCTTTAGGTTTTATAAAATACGTATTAAGGTCCTGACCATTAATACTTAATTTTGTAAATTCTTTATTTGGAAGGTTATATTCCTTTAATTTATTCTTTAAATCTATATTATCTAAAAGAACTCTAATTATGGATCCATTTTCAGATGACCTCAAAGAATATATGGGTGGAGTATTTTCATCAGAATAGGTGTGAATAAATTTACTTCCATCAGAACTGAAAGTAGCCCCATTATACCCTGATTCTTGAGTAAGTGTTCTTAGATTTTTCCCATTGACATCAACAGAATAAACACCTCTTTCAATTGATGATGATTTTGCAGCTCCAAAATAAATTTCTTTTGTTTTAGGATTATATTTATATAAAGTTGTAACCTCCCAGTTTCCTCCAGTAATTTGATTAAGAAGATTTCCTTTATTATTGTAATGGTAAATATGATTATAACCATTCCTCTCACTCAACCAAAAGAAGTTGTTATTATCTAAAAAATTTAAGTCATTTTTTACATCAACATATGTTTTAGATTTTTCTTCAATTAAAATCTTACTGGTATTCGTTTTGAAATTAAATAAATGAAGTTTCAAATGATTTTGTTTTCTATTAACAGTTTGAATAGTTAAAAGGAATGGATCATTTGTAAACTTAATTCTTGGAATATAATATGGATTTAAATTTTCATTTAATACAATTGAAGTTTTTTTGTTGTTTTTTAAATCAAATAGATGAAGTGATATTTTTGAATTTGACTCCCCTGCTTTTGGATATCTAAATTTATAGGGGTATTGATATAAATCTTTTCCATATATATCCATTGAAAACAAGGGAACATTAGATTCATCAAAGCGCATAAAAACTATTTTTGAACTATCAGAATTCCATTCAAATGCTTTCACAAATCCAAACTCTTCTTCATAAACCCAATCTGTTATTCCATTAATGGTTTGTCCGTCACCATCATGGGTTATTTGAATAATAGTGTTATTTATTAAGTTTTTAATAAAAAGATTTCTATTAAAAACAAAAGCGACTTTCTCACCATCAGGAGAGAAATGAGGTTCTTGAATTTTTTTATTGTAAATCATTTTTAATGATTTATCTAGTCTATTAAAGACCCAGAAAACACCTCTTTTTGAACGCCTATATATTTTATCCTCTTGAGTTGTTATTAATATCTTTTGCTCATCATTAGAAAATTTATAATTAGTAAAAAAAGGAATTAGTAATTCATTCTTGGAACTAAGTATTATTTCTTCATTTTTAGAAGAATCGTAATGACGTGAAATTATTTTAGATTCACTATTGTTCATGTCAATATCAATAATAGTGTATTGATTTCCATCTTTCATTGATTTTAAAGATTCCATTCGATTTGGAGAAAATTCATCTTCCCAAATTTCATTCACATGTAACTGTTTCTGAGCCGATAATAAGAAGGTGATAAAAATAAATACAGCAAGTAATTGTTTTTTCATTTATTAAATTTAAATAAATAATGTTTCTATGATTTAATATCCGAAAATAAGGAAAATTAGATGGTTTTTAAAAATCATTTCAAAAATATTAGAAATCAAAATACATATCTTTGAATATTAAAACGAGAAAATGAAAAAAGAGGTCTCTGGGTTTTCTAAACTAAGTAAAAGTGAAAAAATACAGTGGATAACTGAATCTTTTTTTAAAGACCCTAATAAAGCTAAATTAGAACTCAGTAAATACTGGAATTCAAATCATAAAATTCAACAAAAACATGATGAATTTATTGAAAACACATTAAGTAACTTTTATATGCCTTTGGGTGTTGCTCCTAATTTTGTAATAAATAATAAAAGTGTAACTATACCAATGGTTATTGAAGAAAGCTCAGTTGTTGCTGCAGCTGCAAATTCTGCAAAATATTGGTCAAAACGAGGGGGGTTTCATGCTGAAGTTCTAGATGTTGAAAAAGTTGGTCACATTCATTTTTTACATAAGGGTAAAAAGAAAAATTTACATACTTTTTTTGAAGAAAATAAAAATACTTTTTTAAAATCATGTGATGAAATTACTTCTAATATGAGAATTAGAGGAGGAGGGATATTGTCAATTCAATTAAATGATAAAACAAATGACCTAGAGAATTATTTTCAGATTGACATAAGGTTTAATACTGTTGATTCAATGGGTGCAAACTTTATAAATTCATGTCTGGAAAAGATAGCCAACTCCATGAAAAAATTATCCTTAAAATCTAATTTAATTGATGAAAATGATTTAGATATTATAATGAGTATTTTATCTAATTATGTCCCTAATTGCTTAGTTAAAGTCTGGGTGAGTTGCCCTGTAAGTGATCTTGATGAGAACAGTGGCTTTTCAGCAAATGAGTTTGCGAAAAAATTTATTCAAGCAGTTAAGATTTCAGAAATAGATCCATATAGAGCGGTTACTCACAATAAAGGAATAATGAATGGAATAGATTCATTAGCCATAGCTACAGGGAATGATTTTCGTGCTATTGAAGCGGGGGTTCATGCGTATGCCTCGAGAAATGGAACTTACAGCGGTCTTACCAAGGCTAGTATTAAAAACAACATCTTTACCTTAGAAATGACAATACCTTTGTCAGTTGGAACTGTAGGAGGTTTAACTAACCTACATCCTCTTGTTAAATGGTCCTTAGAGCTTTTAAAAAATCCTAATTCAAAAGAATTAATGAAAATTATTGGAGTTGCTGGGCTTGCACAAAATTTTGCGGCTATTCGCTCATTGATAACTTCTGGTATTCAAAAAGGCCATATGAAAATGCATTTATTGAATATTTTAAATCAAATGGAAGTTAAAGAAGATGAAAAGATAAAAGCAATCGAATACTTCAAAAAAAATACAGTAAGCCATAATGAAGTTGAAAAATTTTTAAAATCATTATAAATGACTAATTTTTATAGTAATGGTAAAGTTTTACTTAGTGGAGAGTATGTTGTTCTTTACGGAGCAGAGGCTATTGGTCTTCCAACAAAAATGGGACAAAGCTTAACAGTTCATAATCGAGATGATGATTTTATAGAATGGATTAGCTTTAATATTAACAAAGAAATTTGGTTCAATTGTATATTTAAAAATGATTCTTTAACTATTTTAAAAACTAATGAATCTAAAATTGCAAAAAGACTTCAAGAAATATTAAAAATTGTGAGAGAATTAAATCCAGAGTTTACACTTTCAGGAAAAACAATAAAAACAACTCTTGATTTTGATTTTAGATGGGGCTTAGGCAGTTCTTCAACTTTAATAAACAACATAGCTCAATTGGCGAAAATTAATCCATACGATCTTTTAAAAAAAACATTTGGGGGTAGTGGCTATGATATTGCTTGTGCATCAAATAATTCTCCAATATTATTTTCATCAAAGTCTAATAAGCAAGTAATTAAATCAGTAAATTTTAATCCAAAATTTAAAGATAATTTATTTTTTATTTATCAAAATAAAATGCAAAACAGTCAAAAATCAATACTTGACTTCCAAAATAAAGCATATATTGGATCATCAATTATAGATGAAGTTTCAATGATTAGTAATAAATTATTGCTTTGCTCAAGTATAGATGAGTTTTCTAAATTAATTAATACTCATGAAGCAATTATAAGTAAATTATTAAAAACAAATCCACTCATTAAAAACTTTCCTGATTACAATGGTGTTATTAAAAGTCTTGGTGCGTGGGGTGGTGATTTTTTTTTAGCAATAGGACCAGAAAATTCAATGGAATACTTCAAGAAAAAAGGGATGAATATTAGCTTCAGCTTTGATGATTTTTTACTATAAACTAATAATAAAGTGGTCTATTGTCTTCAATTGAAGCAGCTGATTTTAATGCTTCAAAAATTGCTGAGTTTATTCTGGAATTTTCTGCATTCTTAAGTGAAAGAGAGTAAGCAGAATAATTTGCTAAATCATCGGCAATATTTTTATTCATCAATTTTATCTTGTACAGACCCATTAAGCCATTAATTAGACCAGATGTTTGTTTATCATCAAGGGAGAAAGCAGCTCCTATAACGTATGGTTCCTGACCTGCTCCAACTAAAACTGCATTTAATTGAGTAAGGGCAGAAGCCGATTGAATTTCAGTGTTTGATGTTTGAGAAAGCTCCTCAATAGAACCTAAACTATTATATTGAGTTTTTAACAATTCGGCTTTTTTCTCATTTTTTAATTTCTCAAAAACATCTACCCTAACCTCTTCAATATCAGCAATATTTTTATCTCTTGCTTTTGAAATTTGAACTACAGCATAACCACCTCCTGAAGAAAGATTAAATTTTTTAATATCACCCACCTTAGAATCTGAATTAAATGCCCATTGAACTATTTGTCTTTGGCTGAATAAACCTGGGAGATTTTCATCAAGCATGTTAACATAATCTATTGGTTTTACGATAAATTTCTGCGATTCAGCTATCGATAAAAAATCATTTTTATCAGCCTTTATTGTCTCCATTTCAAATGTTGTTGCTGACTTAAAAATATCATTAGAAGTTGATTCAGAAGGTATGATTGGTTGAACAATATCAGCTGTTAAAAGAATATCTTGTTTTTCTGTAATCTTTATAACGTGAAAACCAAATTCAGTTTCAACTAAGCCAATCTTTCCTACTCTGTTTCTATTTGCAAAATCATAAAATTCCTGAGCCATATAACCTTCTTGAAAAAAACCTACATCACCACCTAAAACATTTGATGGTCCATCTGAATTATCATTAACTAATTTTTCAAAAAGCTTTGGGTTTCTTCGTATTCTTTTATAAAGAGTATTGGCTTTCTTTTTAGCTTCATCTTTACTTCTACCAATTGAAGAATTAGATCTTTCAGCTCCTTGATAAGCAATAAGAATATGACTTGCTCGAATTGAACCTCCCTTTTTTCTGTCTATTATTCTGGAAATTTTTAAATTCTCCCCATCTTTATATGGACCAAAAACTTCTCCCTCTGAAAGGTTAAATAAAATTTCTGAATATTCAGATGATAACTGTCCTTTTGGTTTATATACCGAATCAAAAACCTCAGAAGAATATTGAGCTACAAAATCAGAAACATCAACAACCTTTTTAAAGCCAATTATAGTGTCATTTAGCTTTGAAACATCATTATATTCTATTTTATTTTCAATAATAGACTCTAGGTTCATTCTTTGATTTAGTAAATCCTGCTCAGTTGCTTCTTCATTAAATAAAACATACCTGATTGATCTGCTTGGATTTCTTTTATATTTATCTGAATTATTGGATATGTATTTTTTTATTTCTCTATCAGAAATTATAATTAAACTATCTGGTATTAGAGAATAAGGAAGTTGAACATATTCAATAGAAACTTGGTCATTTTCAATGTGATAAGCAGCTTTTCCTTCATAGTCAGTAAAACCTGCACTTGATCTAACTAAATCAAGATAAATTTTTTCTTTTGCTAAAGCAATTAAATTAGTCTCTTGAGACTTCCAGTTTTCATAACCTTCAGGATTATTAGTTTTCATAGAAATTATGAAATTTGTAAATAATCCAAAATCAAAGAAACCTGATTCATTTAAGAATCGACTATCATTCAAAAAAGCATTGTTTGAACTGATTATTTCTTCTAATTGAGCTTTCCCAGCATCAATTCCAAGAATTTTGTATTCTTGATTCAAAATAGTGTTTCTTATTGTTTGATCCCAAACTGCTGAAACTGCTTGAAGAGTTGTATAGTTATAACTTCGCTCCGTTTGTTCAACATTAAATCTAAAAAGTTCTATATCAACTTCTGTGTCGTTAACAATAGCAATAGGCTCTGAAGGCGATGAATTATCAAGACTACTTGTGAAAACGCCTGAGATAACGAAAGCAAAAAGAGCCATCCCTATTACAATGATTAAAAAAAATGATCTTTGCCTGATTTGTCCTAGTACAGCCATAATAATGTTTTAATTTTAGATCGATTGCGAATTTACGATATCCATAGGGTTTTAAAAAATTTAAAATATTAAAAATACCAATCCAAGTGATAAATTAAATATCTTCATTAAACTCTAAATATATCTTTTCGATTTTAGTAGAAGAGGCCTCTAATATTGTTATTTTAAAATTATCTATATTAATTATCTCTTGCTCGTCTGGGATGTCTGCAGTATTAAAAACAATCCACCCTCCTAGGGTTTCGTATAATTCATTTTCAATAATATTTAATTGGTAATTCTGATTAATATAATCAACTTCAAGTCTTGTGGAAAACTCAAATTTATTTTTTGAAATGATTCTTTCAATATGATCAGTTTGGTCGTGTTCATCTTCAATCTCTCCAAACAATTCTTCTACAATATCTTCAACTGTTATCAATCCAGATGTTCCTCCATATTCATCTAAAACTATTGCCATACTACTTCTTTGCTTAGAAAGAAGCTCTAAAACCTTATTTATCTTCATAGGTTCAGGAATAAATGAAACAGGTAATATTATATCTTCAATTTTTTTAGGGTGTTTAAACATTTCAAATGCATGAATATAACCAACAATATTATCTATCGTCCCTCTATAAACTGGTATTTTGGAATACCCTGTTTTGATAAATATTTCTTTTAGCTCGTTTGATTTGGTAGAGATATCAACTGCTATTATTTCTGTTCTGGGAACCATAGTCTCCCTAGATCTTAAATCAGAAAAATCTAAAGCATTTTGAAAAATTTGAATTTCAGGATCAATACAATTATTATTTTTGGAGTTTTCCATTTGAGTTTCAATGTAATCTCCTAATTCTAGTTTCGAAAAAGATAATTGAACCTTATCCGTTTTAGTTTTGAAAATATTTTTAAGTATCCAGTCAGTCATATTCATTATAGAAGAAGTAATTGGACTAAATAAATAAAAAAAACTTGCTGCTGGAATTGCAAAAAATGTAATTAGCTTATGAGCGTATAATCTAAAAAAAACTTTAGGTAAAAATTCGGCTGTAATTAATATAATAAAAGTGGAAATTACGGTTTGATATAATAAAACGTCTGGTCTAATATTATCTTGACTATTAATTTGTGGAAATAAAATACTTACTATCCTCTCTCCCATAAAAATCCCATAAATAACTAACGATATATTATTTCCAACTAACATAGTGGCAATAAATTTTGAAGGATTTTTTGTACATTTTTTTAATAACAATGAACTAAAGCCTTTTTGTTTTTTTTGAATTTCTAAAAACAATCTATTGGATGAAACAAAAGCAATTTCTAATCCAGAAAAAAAAGCTGAAAGTAATAATGAAAAAATAATTATTAAATCGGTTATGATCATTAGATTTAATCCGGTTTATTTTTTGAATACTTATTACGAAAATACCTACGAAAAAAAGCCATAAACACAGAAACAACAGCGAAAAAAATAAATATATAAGCTTTTTGTTTATTAAAATTCCAATTTTGAATTATTTGAAAAATAGACATTAAGGCTATTATCCAATATATAATTTCAGATACTAGAAGTCGTTTCATTTTTAAATTTTTATTTTACGGAATCCTTAACTACTATTGTTCCAGTAAGCTCTCCAGTTTTAAATTTACTAAATTCTTTATTTGTGTCCAATCTAGTTGCTGAAATTTCATAATCTGAATCTTTAAAATCAAATGGACGCTCTGTAAAAATCCAATCATTACTTGAGTCCCAGAAAATTTGATCTGAAGTTAATTCTGCTCCATTATTTGATTTTATCAAAACATTGCCCTGTAAATCAATTAATTTTGTTGAATCATACAAAATAGCATAATCAGCAGTAACTACATTTTCATTTTCATATTGATCATAAAATACTACCTTAACTCCCTCAGGAAATTCAGAATACTTAAAAGATAAATTGGTGTAGTCTATATGTTTACTAGCAGTCAATATAGCCGAAACTCTCATTGAGTCTGTATATACCATTCTAATATCATAAGCTGTTCCAATTGGTTCTTGCTCAAATAAATTAATATCTTTAAGTGCTTGATTATTATCTAAACAGGAATAAAAAAGGGTTATTGACAAAACAATAACCCTTTTTATTTTTTTAAAAAACTTTTTAATCATTACAATTTTGGGACAGTTACACTAGCTCCAACCCAACAGTTAAAAGTAATTTTAGCTCCTTGGTTTGCTTGTGAAAAAATATCAGTTTTGCTCGGCGCTCTACCCATATAACTCAAGGCAGTTTTATTAGCTAATTTCTTTATTGAGCCATCTACACGACCAGCTTTTGTTGCTATATCTGCTGCTAACCAATAAATTGCTCTTTTATTAAACTGATTATCACCACAATCATTGGCACTTGACGCATACAGACTAGCTATAAGAAGAAGAGCACGACCCATTGAAGGCTGATTTTTTAAAGCTTTTTGCGCATACCTTCTGGAAGATTGTTTACGTCCACTATTTTTAAATTTGACAGCAATTTTATATAAAATTTTTGCTTTTTTATATTGGTCTGCTTCTAATGAAATTGATTCTTCATAATATTTTAAAGCTTCAGAACTTTTACCTCTCTTATCATTTAATAAACCTAAATAATAAGCTGAATCAGCAGATGGATCAAGAGTATGAAGAGCCTCAACAAGAGTGACAAATAATGGGTCATCTGAACACTCTTTACTATCCATTCTACTTGCAGCGCGCTTTAACCAAATTGGATCAGATTTATTTTCTTCAAAATTTCTTTTATATAGAGGAATTAAGTTTTCACATGAAGCCTCAATAGCAATTATTGCATCCAAATTTGATAATAATATACCTATAGCCCTTGAGTTTACATTATATACTCTTTTATTCTTTATTTCTCTTTTAGTAAGTGGCTCGCCATTATCTTCTTTAATTAAAATTTTATCTAATTTTTTTGCTAAACTAGTAGACTCAAACTCAAATTTTTCTGAAATTTCTTCATACTTATTAAACAAATGTTCTGTTGAAACAACTAGGTTTGAAACCTTATACTGCTTGTATAAAGTATCAAAATAATTATATAATCCCTTGGGGTTTGTAAAACTTGCAGAATCTTTTGTATAAGCTTCATCAAATACAGCATAAACAGAAGCATCATCAGCCATTTTATAATCAATTAATGCTTGAGCTTTTGTACTTAGTATACTACCAATTTTACTTACACCTTTTCTTTTTGGAAAATTAATTATCCATTGATCATATAACCCTATAAGATCTTCTTTGAAAGATTGCTGTTCACTGCCAGATGAATTTTTAATTTTATGCTTTAAAATTCTTTCTCCGTAAGAGTATATAGCTAAATTTAATTTTGGACATTCATTAAGCACCAACAACCATGTATCGTATGCTACGTCATAATTTTTAATTTTTGCTGATTCTGCAAAAATTGATAAATTATTTGAACATTCTTCATTTGATTGGCCATTAGCAAAATTAAAAGTTAACGAAAATATTATTAAAAAGCATCTCAAAGTTTTCATGTCTTTTTTTAGATTAATTGTACTTTCTTTTTATAAACCAAACATCATTTAGCGAAAAGCCTATCCTAATTGCCCAATAATTTTCTTCTATTAAGTTATTGTTTTTTGTGCCAAGCTTTCCTATTTCAAAAGTAACATTTGTATTCGAATAACCAGCCATAGGTAAACCAAACCCAAATGTAATACCATTTTCTTTAATTGACTGATTATTTAATTGATAACCTTTGCTTTCGGACCTATAACCAAATCGATAAACTATCCTTTTCCAGTAGGAAGTTATAGAACTGAATTCAGGAATATAAAAACCACCAATTCCAAATCTTGATGCATCTTCATAAGTTATGCTTGCTTGGTTAATGAATTCATTTATGAAACGGCTATTATTTGTTTTATTATACTGGGCACCAAAAAACCATTTTTTATCTTTTCCAACACCCAGCCCTAAAGATGAAGTTGTTGGAAGTCTAAATTTAGTTTTATCAAGACCACTTGAAGCTAAATCAGTTTCTTCAAAATCTCCCAACTGATCTCCATTTAATAAAGATCTTGTATAAACAATCTGTACATTTTGAGAGGTAAGTTCTGATTCTGGACTGAAACTAATCAACCCATGAAGTTCTAATTCTTTAACCGGAAGGGTGAAACTAGCAGAGGCTTTAAATTTTATTCCTGACAAACTTGAATTACTCTCCAGATATGTGCCATTTTCAATACCATCAATTACTTGAGTTTTTCTATAGGTTATATCACCAAATCCGTAATTTGTAGTAAAGCCAATATTCAAACCTTTGAGTGCTTTAAATCCAAAACTTAAAAAAGCATTATTTATTCCACCTTCACCTGTAAATCTGTTTATAGCATCTATTTGATTTGTTTGGGTTACTTCTTGAAGTAAATATCCCACTGAGCTAAAAGGTAGGATGCCAAAACCAAAACCAAAACGTTTTGTAGGAATTGAAACTCCGATGTAATCAATAGAAGCAGTTGTGACTTTTTGAGACTCTGAATTATTAGATAAAATATTATTTCGATAATTAACTCCAACAGAATATGTTGTAGCCTTAAGCTTACCATAGCTTGCAGGGTTATTTATATTTGGGTGAATAGAGTCTATATACACGTCAATACCTCCCATAGCTCTATTTAAGTGATTTCCTCTGAAATTTGTTTCACCAAAGCCAACAAAAGAATAGGGAGAGCCTGTTCCAACTTGAGCAAAAGATGAAAGACTTATTAGAGATAAAAAAATATAAATTATTTTTTTCAAAATTCGTCTGTATTCAATTGTAAAACAGTGTGTAATCCCTTAGCTATAAAATTGTGATTGGCAAATATGACATTTTTTATTTGGTTTGCCAACTTATCAGCATCCCCTCCTGTTAAAATAACTGTTAAATTTTCAAGTTTTTCTTTATAATGACTTACTTGATTTTTAACTTCTGCTAGTATTCCATAGTATATTCCTGAATGAATGCTGTTATCAGTTGAATTTCCAGAGATATTATCTGGCTTATTGAATTCTAATTGGGGTAGTTTTGATGTAAACGTATTCAAGCTATTATATCTCATTGAAAAACCTGGACTTATTGAACCACCTAAGTATTCACCAAATTCATTGACGAAATCATAAGTAATACATGTGCCCAAATCAATTATCAAACAATTCTTTTGTGAATATTTAATAACTGCTGACGCTATAAGGCTAATCCTGTCAGAACCAAGTGTGTCAGGTGTTTTATAATTTATTTTGAATGGCAAACTTATATTGCTGGAAACCCAAACCAGCCTGCACTTAGCTATAGATTCAAAAATAGAATTATCAACACCGTAAACATCAGAGACAATTATCGACTGACACTCTGGATTAATTTTATTCCAAGTTTTAAATTTTTCAATAATATTTAAACTTTGCCAAGTACCTTGATCAATAATTTTATCTGATACAAAAACAGAATATTTTGACAAGGTATTTCCTATATCTAAAACTAAGTTCATAATTGTTATTTAAACAATATTCAAAAATACCAAAAGATTTTTATAAGGAATGATTTGTTCTAGTCTAAAAAGCATTTTATATTTGCTGCACTTTAAAATCCGGTACCTTAGCTCAGTTGGTAGAGCAAAGGACTGAAAATCCTTGTGTCCCTGGTTCGATTCCTGGAGGTACCACATTTTAAAAAAAAGCCTTGATTAGATTCTAATCAAGGCTTTTTACTTGTTTCATCCCAAGACGAAACCATTTTTCCTTTATAATTTGTATACAATATAAATATTGCTAAAATTATAAATCCAATTCCAATTAAATCAAATCCTTTTTGAATATTAAGTGAAAATCCATACGCAATAAAGTAAAAGCCATAAAAATACCACCACTTTTTTCTCAAATTATTTTTAGCAACTTTGGAAAGCTTATATGTTTTTAGTGATATAAAATGAATTATTATAATTACAATAAAAACACAAATCATTATAAATAGGCCTTTCTCCATCTATTAAAAATTATATGCTAATCTAGCGAAAACTCCAATACCCATAGGGTTAATTTTACTATTCAGGTTGTTATATATAAATTGTCCTAATAACATTGAATCTATATTTTCTTTTATTTCATAGGTTATGGAGGGCATTAGTAACATCATTTCTTCACCCTTCATATAGAAAGCAGTAAAGGAACTAGTTATTGCCGGAGTGAAATTTCCACTGATTTGAGAAAAGTATGTAAACTTGGATGGCATTAAATTTTTAGCTGATACATCATTTAGAAAAGATCCAAATAAATTATCAGAACTTGAATTTCTATTATTACCACTACTATTATATAAAATTGATGAATTAAAATAAATACCTTTTTTGGTAGAGTAATCAAAGGAAATAGATGTACTTAAAACATTAGAGGAATCATTAATATCTTTTTTGGGGATAAAATAAGTACTTTCAAATTTAAAGCCTGCATTTTTTAAACTTCCAGCCCAACCTAACCCTAAAGCAAGGTCTGTATAATAATTACCTAGAAGAAGCTGAATATCGTTCCCAGATAAATTAAACCTCCATAAACCGGCAAAAATTGATCTATCCATATCACTTCCTGGCTGAAAAGCAAATTCTAAACTTGACATATCACTTGTATAATATTGAAACCTTATGGCGTCAACTCCGGAACGTTCCTGATAATCAAAGTCTATTAAACTATATGCGTTAAATAAATCATTTGGGTTCCAAGCTAAATTAACTCCCCAATTAATTCTTTGTCTTCCTATTCTCAACTCCCATTTTTCAGATGAATATTTAATATATGCTCTATCAAATATTGAACTCACTACAAGAGTTCTAGAATTATAAGGAATAAAGGATAAGTCAAGGTTTCCAATGTCATTATTCAATATTTCACCTAAAGCAGGATTTAAATTGGTTGCTTCACCAAAAAACACTCTATTCCTGACCTCAACAACTCCTGTTAGATTGGAATTGAAGTCCATTTTAAATCTCAAACGATTATGAATTAAATTATCAGCAATAATTGAATCCGAATTAATTACCGAAGAAGAGTTCATATAGCGAACGTATCCAGAAAAACTCAAATTATTTTTCCAATTTTTTTCATCCTCTTTCTGGGCTTTAAGAGATGAAGTAGTGATGAATAAAAGAGAAATAAATAGTAGATATTTCAAGATGAAAATTATTTAACATTTATATCCGAAAGAATCTTTCCGTCTTCTAGGGTAATTATTCGATTAGCTCTATCAATCACCCTTTGATCATGGGTGGAAAAAATAAAAGTCATCCTTTCTTCTTCATTAAGTCTACTCATAATATCTAATAAGTTTGCAGTCGATGATGAATCTAAATTAGCTGTTGGCTCATCAGCAAGAATAAATTTTGGTTTTGATGCCAAGGCTCGAGCTACTGCAACTCTTTGTTGCTGGCCTCCTGATAATTGATTCGGCCTTCTGTTTAGTTGCTCTTTTAAACCAACTGCTTCTAACAATTCTAATGCGCGCTTATCTCTTTTAGACTTTGAAGCCCCTTGCATTAACATTATGAACTCTACATTTTCTTTAGCAGTTAAAACAGGAATTAAATTATAAGATTGGAAAACAAAACCAATATTTGTTAGTCTAAAGTCAATAAGCTGATTTGAATTTAATTTGGTTATATCCTTGTTGTCAATTAAAACTTGACCTTTAGTTGGAGAGTCAAGTCCACCAATAGAGTTTAAAAAAGTTGTTTTACCTGAACCAGATGGACCAACAATTGCTGTAAACTCTCCTTGTTTAAAATTAATTGTCACATTATCTAAAGCCCTGATTTCCTGATCTGCCTGTTTGTATAGTTTAGAAATATTTTTAGTCTCAATTACATTCATAATAATAAGTTATAGTGATCTAACAGCTTCAGCTGGATCCAGTTTAAGTGCTCTCCTTGCTGGAAAAAGAGAAGAAATAAGTGTTACAAACAAAGTAAGAATCGTTATTTTAATATAATAATCATATGGGAGATGAGTATAAACCATTGACTTCATTCCAAAAGCTTCTAAACCTTCAGAAACAATTGACAAATCTATTCCAACTTGGCCGTAATAGGAAATCATTATATATGATAATATAATTCCTGCAGGTAAAGAAATAAAAGAAATAAAAATAGTTTCAAAAAGAATCATTAAAAAAATCTTTGTCTTATTAAGTCCAACCGACATCAACATTCCTAACTCTCTTTTTCTTTCTAATACAGCCATAAGCATAATATTGGCTATCCCAAATGAAAGAGCCAGAAGAATAATACTCATGAAAATTATAAAAAACCAAACCATTAATCCCTGAGCAGCTCCCAATTCTGGTGATATATCTTTCCAAGTTTCTACTTTGCTTTTTGGAAAAAGGCTTTGAAGCTGATGCTTTAAAACATCTGAATCATCAATATTATTAGATAATATGGCCACTTCGTGAATAATCGAATTATCAATTAATAGTTGATTTAAATCTTCTTTTTTAACATAAATATTTCCATTGTCATGAATAGAATTTGCAGTTTTAAAAATTCCTTCAACTTTAAATTTAATTCTTTGAAGATCTCCTTTATCATCGACAAATGTAAATGACAGTTTTTTCTTTATGTCTAACTTTAAATTATCTGCAAGTTTTTGTCCAATTAAGGCTGGCTTGCTTTTGATTTTAGAAAAATAATTTCCTTTTATTATATTTTTACTTATATCAGAAAATTGATTTTCATTTTTAGAATCAACTCCAATAACTCTAACACCTTCTGCTCCATGGGCTGTTGAAGCCATTGCTGAAATAATTATTCTACTGCTATATCCTTTGACTAAATTATTATTCTCCAATTCTTTTACAATTATGAGTGGATTTTTAATAGAACTGTTTATATCAAAATTATATTCAAAAGAAGGATTGTGAATTTGAACATGATGTAAATAAGTATCAATTGCACTTTTTACTCTTTGATCATTTATACCTTTACTCATTGCTACTGTAAACAGTCCAGACCATAATCCTAAAACCATTGATGTAATTACCACGAAACTTCTTAGTTTATTTCTCCATACATTTCGCCAAGCAATTTTTACTATTGTTCCCATATTATCTATTCATTGCTTTTATAGGCTTTAGTTTTGAAATTATTATTATTGGATAAATACATGTAATTAAAGAGATTAATATAATTATAAATCCATGTACTAAAGGAATATCATAAGTGTTCATAAATGGTATAATAGGTTCAAAACCAGCACTTTCCAGCTGGTCTGCAGCTGCTCCAAATAATTTTAAGGGATTATAATGAAAATAATTTACAATTGGCCAGGATATCACAAACCCAACAAGAACACCCACAAATGTTAAAAATATAGTTTCATAAATTAATATGATCATTAATTTAGATTTTTTCATGCCTATTGAAATTAACACCCCAAACTCATAGAGTCTCTCTTGAGTCATCATTAAAACAGTCCCAAATATCCCAAAACCAACTATCATATATAGTATAATTATGATTAAAATCCCACCAGCATTGTCAGCTTCAATAAGTTGATCTAATTGTGGGGTCATTTCTTTCCATGTCATAACATCTCTGGACTGAATATCAATTTTAGATTTGACTTTTTCTGCTATTTTAACTTCATTAAAATACTGTTCTTTATCAATTACTAGATTAGTTATTCTGTTTTTAGCTGAAACAAAATCTTGTGCTGATTTAAGTGACATAAAGACACTCATGTTATTAAGGTTTGGATTTTTCATATCAATCACGCCTTGAATAGGATAGATTCCAACAGCCTGCATTCCATGATAACCTTGACCAATAAAAATAAGTGAATCCCCAACTTTAGCATCATAATATTTTGCAACACCTTTAGCTACAATTATTGATTGACCATTATCATCTAAAAGAGTTCCATCAATTAATCTTTTATTCCAGTCTGTAAGTTTTTCCTCAGCCTCTTGTTCTATTCCAGTTACATATAAAAATTTAGATAATTTATTATTAGATGAGAGCACTCCAGTCTGTACTCTTTTTATAATATTTGAAACTCCTTCAATTTTATTAATACTATTTAAAACTGACTCACTAACCTCGAAGGAGTTATTAATATTTTTATCTTCCCAATAACCTTTTGAATGTATTTGAACATATCCACTAAAAGACCCAACAACATTTTTAATCATATTTTCATACATGCCTAATTGAAGTGACCGCATAAGTATTGCTAAAAAAACAGCAATAAAAATTGCTGCTATAGTTATAAAGCTTCTTCGCTTATTCCTCCATACGTTTCTCCAGGCAATTTTTATTAACATATTCTATTTTAATCTTGAAACATATTGAGTAGAAAAATAATTTTCAGGTATTGAAACATCAAAATTCCATACCTTATATTCTATAACAGTTTTATTTCCTTCATCATCTAAAGGGTAATACTCCAATCTT
>Ga0209709_10000373_pt1 | contig 42528 bp, 32 predicted proteins | sample ArcticOcean_MG_C_2_FD_187435 | JGI IMG/M metagenome (GOLD analysis project Ga0209709, IMG submission 187435) | Marine microbial communities from western Arctic Ocean - ArcticOcean_MG_CB4_136 (SPAdes) (version 2) | ecosystem: Environmental > Aquatic > Marine > Oceanic | place: Arctic Ocean... | reverse complement strand
TCGGTCAGAAGGTTCAATGGTATATTGTCTAAATGTTGAGTATGAATACACAATTGATGGAACGACTTACCAGGGAGATAAGGTCAGTTACAGTTCTGATGGCACCTGTGATTCATCGTCAAAAAATTCCGATGAAGATTATCCAGAAGGTAAAGAAATCACAGTATATGTCAATCCAAGCAACCATCGTGAGGCCGTACTCGAGAATGGATTATCGGGTGTAGATTTTTCCACTTTCTGTATCTGTTTATTCCCATTAGTTGGATTAGTTCTGCTCTATGGCTCTGTAAGTCAAACTTTTAGTAAATCTAACAATCAGTGAGAAATGATCTTATCAACTCCTTGCGACTTGTTGCGTAGCCGGATGAAATGTCTCTTTTTTTACCTCGAGAAGAATACCGACGGTATGGAAGCGACACCCATGAGCACAGAGGATTGCAATAAGTCATATTTTGGTGTACGAGAGTTATCAAAAAGTTTGATGAATAGCAGTTCTTGTAAGATGAATGGTGTCTTGTAAATTGTGTGACTCGTACTTCTTTATTTATGCTGAGTGGGACTCATCGGGTCAATACCAATCGAGATACTGTATCCTTCATAGGACTGCGCTGGTTAGAGGTGAACATGAAGCCGACCGATGAGCAAGCAGGAGCATGGACAAAAGCCTTTGACTCAGGTTCGTTCATCCGTAAATCAAGTGAATTCCGCGACCATATTGAAGCGAATGGCACGTTTGATGTTGAAAGTAGTCGATACCATCTCTACATCTCTCATGCATGTCCGTGGGCGCATAGAACACTCATCACAAGAGCTCTACTTGGGCTTGAAGACCACCTTACAGTCGACGTGGTTGACTGGCGCATGAATCCAGATGGGTCCTGGTCGTTCAATCCTGATGAGGAGGGAGCAACCGCCGATACCATCAACGGTGAACACAGTCTCGAGGGTGTCTATAATCGAGCGTTTGATGGTTGGAATGAGGGTCCGAGTATCGGAACAGTTCCCGTCTTATGGGATCGGAAACACAATACCATTGTCAACAACGAAAGTCGTGAGATTATCCGAATGTTCGATACAATGGCTCGTTCGGGCCTTGGTAATGGCACCTCATTGTGCCCTCCTGAATTGCAAGAAGGCATTGACGCTATGATTGATGCAAACTATGAATCTGTCAATAACGGAGTTTACAAGTCTGGTTTTGCTCGAACTCAATTGGCTTATGAGCAAGCAGTCACTGCCTTATTCACTCGCCTTGATGAATTAGAAACCCATCTCAATGGACGTGAATGGTTGGTAGGTGGGGGTAAAGGTCAACTTACTGAAGCCGATATTTGTCTGTTCGCAACCTTAGCCCGTTTTGATTTGGTTTATGTTGTCCACTTCAAGTGTAATCTTCGTCGCATCATCGACTATCCCAATTTGCAATCTTTTGTTGAACGAATGCTCAATCAACCAGGTGTGCGTGAAACTTGTCATTGGCACCACATGAAGGCACATTATTTCTGGTCCCATCAAAGCATCAACACCTTCCGAATCATTCCACTCGGACCCTTAGAAGGCGCTCACACGAAGTGATTGTAATCCGTTTGAATGCGTGCAAAGGAGTTATTATCTGCGTTTCAAAGGGGTCTTTTATGAGTGGACATCGGCGATTGACCCTCCACATTGCAACCAGTTCAGATGGCTTTATTGCCACAACTGATGATGGTTTAGAATGGCTTCCACAGCCATCAGGAGCTGAAGATTATGGCATGGGTGCTTTCATGGAAACAGTCGATTGTGTCATCATTGGTCGGAAGACATGGGATGTCATCCGTCATTTTGAAGAGGAACAGTTTCCTAATTTTGAACGTCATATACTCTCTTATTCAACCCATGATGGTACTGCATTCATCAGCGAATTAAAGCAGAAACCAGGCAAGGGAATCTGGCTTCTTGGCGGAGGGATTCTCAATGAAGAATGCCTAAAGGCCAATATTATTGATGAAATTGTCATTACCAAATTCCCTGTGGAATTAGGTGAGGGTATACCTGTCTTCGGAGCGTTAGGGGATTGTCTTCCCCCCCAGTGGGAAAAAGTTTCACAGCACTTATTTTCCGACGGTGAAATACAATCGGTATGGATTCCTACAGTCGAAAACAGACTGCATGACTCGGTCGGAGGGTTTTGATGAAAAACGATACACTGATTTCCCAGCAGTCACAAAACGCCTTCTAAGACGGAGTGAGATCCCTCAAGTTTCATCTGAGATTTGGCCGACTTCATGCTGTGACTGTAGTTTGCTGATGCTTTTGAAGGAGGCTGAATACCACTTTTCCGAGTATTTTGATGTGCCCCGCTATGTTTTCGGGTCACCGAGTGGAATTCTGCATATTGAGGCGGTAATTTAGCCCCCCTTGCCTCTTTTCGTCGCCCTTTTGAGTTCTAGAAACAGCAGTTTCGTAGGTGGTGCCAGCCGTAGAGATAATATACCCCTACCAAAACCCCGAAGCGTGGCACAAGGTACAGTCAAGTGGTTTAACCAAACAAAAGGATTCGGATTTATTGAACGCGAAGGTGGAAATGACCTCTTCGTTCACATCTCAGAAGTAGAAGGCGAAATTCAAGACGGGGACACCGTCGAATTCGAAGTCGGTGAAGGTCCAAAAGGACCAAACGCAGTCGGCGTCCGTAAGGTCGAGTGAACACTTCCATCACATACTTTGATGGGCGGTAACGCTCTGCAAAGTCTATGAGCGGATCGCTATTCATCATTCAAACAACTCTTCCAAGTGATTGGAGAGAGTTTGAAGTTGGGTCTTTTTCAAACATACTGATAGAAGCTGGCGCAGCATGCGTCCAGCGAAAATCGATTGATTCACTCTACCGTTGGAACGGAAGAATCGAATCAACTTCTGAATGGTCTCTTGAAATTAAAGTAAGTCCTGCAAATAAAGAACTCATCCTTTTGAAAATAGAGGAAATTCATCCTGATGACGTCCCTCAACTTTTACATTGGGAAGTCCAAGCATCTCAAGGATACGGAGATTGGGCTCGAAACACTGTAAATGAGACGATGCCCAGGTAGAACTCCAAGGGGTTCTGACATTGGGATTTCAAGAGTTCGTATTCTCGAATTATTTTATGGAATTAAAATTGTTTTAATTGTTCTAATTGTTTTAATTGTTTTAATTGTTCTAATTGTTCTAATTGTTCTAGGCCACGAGGATGGCAAAGTATTCTAATTTTTCAATTGTCTAAAGTGCCTAAATTGGCTAAGTTTTTCAATTGTCTAAATTGTCTAAATTTTCGATTGTCCAAATTTTCTAGATATCGTGAATGGCAAAGTATTCTATTTTCTATTTTTAATTTTCTATTTTTCTATTTTTAATTTTTTAGAGATTCTAGACTTTCTAGATCATGAGGGTGCCAAAGTTTCCAAGTATTGACTCTTTACGCGTTTCAAAGAATTGTGAGATTCCAAGTATCTGGAATCACTCTACAATTTCAAGTATTTCAAGCATCAATACTTCGGAGAAAGAGCAAAACAGTTTGGAGTGGAAACCTACCCACAAGCGGTGTAAAAATTACAGCCGCCAATCGGCCTTTATACTCTGTGGGCAAATATTGACTCTGTAGACTACTGAGGCGGTTTTTAGCAAACGAGAATCCCTTGCGAAACCGCCCTGCTGCATAGGGTGAGAGGGGAGAACATTATACACTACCTCGGAGGGCAAATGAATTCCAGCGTGTGAAACAAACGGGGGGACGAGTCATGGTAATCGAACAAGGAAATAAATCTGCAAATCCTGATGGGTTTGAATTAGATCTTTCTAAGGAACACATTGAGCCAATGCTTCAAGAAAACCTCGACAGATTTGTACTGTTCCCGATTCAACATTCTGATATTTGGGAAATGTACAAAATGGAACAAGCTTCATTTTGGACCGCTGAAGAGATCGACCTTGCAGAAGATCTGAAAGATTGGAAGGCTTTGAATGAAAATGAGAAACATTTCTTGAAGCACATTCTTGCCTTCTTTGCTGCCAGTGACGGAATCGTCAATGAAAACCTCGTTATGAACTTCTCCAATGAAGTATGTTGGCCTGAAGCACGTGCGTTCTATGGTTTCCAAATCATGATGGAGAATGTCCATGCAGAAACATATTCTCTCTTAATTGACACCTATATTTCAGATGATAAAGAGAAGGACCATTTGTTCAAAGCCCTTGAAACCGTCCCCTCAGTAAAGAAGAAGGGTGATTGGGCAATGCGTTGGTTGTCTCGTAAGAAGGGTTCTTTTGCCGAGCGATTGGTTGCGTTTGCAGCCATTGAAGGTATTTTCTTTTCAGGTTCTTTCTGTGCAATCTTCTGGTTGAAGAAGCGAGGACTCATGCCAGGATTGACTTTTTCCAATGAATTGATTTCACGAGATGAAGGATTGCATTGTGATTTTGCATGTCTCCTTCACAACAAACTGCTAAGGGGTGCGGGTGAAAATGTCATCCGCAGTATCATAGCAGAAGCAGTCGAAATAGAAATTGAATTCGTCACCGGTGCTTTACCAGTCTCTTTGATTGGAATGAACTCTGAGTTAATGAAGCAATATATTGAATTCGTTGCAGACCGATTATTGATTGCTCTTGGTGCTGCAAAATTGTACAATGTAAGCAACCCATTCCCTTGGATGGAAATGATTTCAATGCAAGGAAAAACCAACTTCTTTGAAAAGAGAGTTGCTGAATATCAGAAGGCTGGTGTGATGGATACGTCCACCCTCGGAAGTGTCCAACAACGGTTCTCAGTAGACGAAGACTTTTGAACCGTACTCAATGAAACGAAGATGTTGCGCTATCACACATAAAAAATGGAGGAAAAAAAATGACAATGCAAGTAGTTAACAGAAAGGGAGAACGTGAAGATGTCCGTTTCGATGCAATACATGACAAACTCAAGACTTTGACCTATGGTCTCGACCCAAAATGGATTGACCCAGGTCATGTGACAAAATTAACGATCGAAGGTTTGTATGATGGAGTCACCACCCGTGAACTCGATCAACTCGCTGCTGAAACTGCAGCATCTCTTGCCTCTCAGCACCCTGATTACAGCCGCCTTGCAGCTCGAATATGCGTCGATGACCTCCATCGCTCGACCAAGACTCTTTTCACAGATGTCATTACTGACTTGCGCGAATACATCGACCCTGAATCGGGGAAGCATGCCCCTCTTATCTCTGAAGAAGTGTTTTCCATCATCATGGAGAATGCTGAGGTATTGAACAACCATATCGATTATACCCGTGACCATAATTACGATTATTTCGGCTTTAAAACGCTTGAGCGTTCATATTTGCTTCGCTTGTATGGTGAAATCGCTGAACGTCCACAACACATGTTGATGCGAGTTGCAGTTGGTATTCATCATTCCAATATCAGTAAGGCTTTGGAAACATACGATTTGATGAGCCAAGGTTACTTTACCCATGCTACACCAACGTTGTTCAATTCTGGAACACCAACGCCTCAAATGTCATCATGTTTCTTACTCACTATGCAAGATGATTCACTCGACGGGATTTATGATACGCTCAAACAGTGTGCCTTGATCTCAAAGTCAGCCGGTGGTATTGGTCTATCGATTCACCACATCCGTTCCAAAGGCTCCTACATCAAAGGAACCAATGGACAAAGCAACGGTATTGTTCCAATGCTTCGTGTCTTCAATGACACAGCGCGTTATGTCGACCAAGGTGGCGGCAAGCGCAAGGGTTCGATTGCCATTTATCTCGAACCTTGGCATCCTGATATCCTTGCCTTCCTCGATTTGCGAAAGAACCACGGTAAGGAAGAACTTCGTGCACGTGACTTGTTCTATGCTCTTTGGACACCTGATTTGTTCATGGAGCGCGTTGAACAAAATGCTGACTGGTCTTTCTTCTGTCCAAATGAATGCCCTGGCCTTCAAGATGCATATGGTGCAGAATTCAAAGAACTGTTCGAATCCTATGAAGCACAAGGCTTGGCTCGTGAAACGCTCCCTGCACGTGTAGTCTGGGACAAGTTGGTTGAATCACAAATTGAAACTGGAACCCCATACATGTTGTATAAGGATGCAGTGAATGAAAAATCCAATCAAAAGAATCTTGGAACTATTCGCTCATCGAACCTTTGCACTGAAATTATGGAATACACTGCAAAGGATGAAGTTGCAGTCTGCAACCTCGCATCGCTTGCTCTCAACAAATACGTTGATGTAGAGAATCAATCCTTCAATCATCAACTCTTGTATGATGTCACCTACCACGCAACTGGAAACCTCAATCGTGTCATCGATGTCAACTTCTACCCCGTTATTGAAGCTCGCAATTCGAACATGCGTCACCGTCCAATTGGCCTGGGTGTTCAAGGTCTTGCAGATACATTTGCACTTCTCAAGTTGCCTTTCGAAAGCCCGGAAGCCCGGAAACTCAACAAAGAGATTTTTGAAACGATGTACTTCGCTGCTTGCACCGCATCAAAAGATGCAGCAATGGCAGAAGGACCCTACTCGACATTCAAAGGATCTCCTGCGAGTCAAGGTAATTTGCAATTCGACCTTTGGGGAATGAATGACCACAGTGGTCGATGGGATTGGACTTCTCTGAAAGCAGAGATTGTCGAACATGGAATGCGTAATTCACTCCTTATTGCTCCAATGCCAACCGCTTCTACTTCACAAATTCTTGGAAATAACGAATGCTTCGAAGCGTTCACCTCGAACCTTTATGTTCGTCGAACACTTTCCGGTGAATTCATTGTGTTGAATAAGCACCTGGTTCGTGACCTCATAGAGTTGGGGCTTTGGGGACTTGAAATGAAAGATGAAATCCTTCGTCATAAGGGCTCAGTTCAAAACATATCAGGAATTCCAGACCATGTTAAAGAGTTATACAAAACCACTTGGGAAATCAAGCAACGGCATGTATTGGACATGTCTGCTGACCGTGGAGCATACGTCGACCAAAGCCAGTCACTCAACATTCACATGGTTGATGCAAATCCAGCTAAGGTTACTTCAATGCACTTTTACGGATGGAAACAGGGTCTCAAGACAGGTATGTATTACCTCCGTACCAAGGCAGCAGCAGATGCAATCCAATTTACGGTCGAAGCAAAGAATGCGGAAGACCAAACAGTGAGTGGATTGGCAGAACGTGCGGAAGACATCTCAAGTCTCGAAGCAATTGCTTGTTCTCTCGACACACCTGATGACTGCCTAAGTTGCGGTTCGTGAGTACAATCGGTTGAACTTTATATCGACTCGAAGGGTAAATCCTTCACTCGGGGAATTTCAAGTCCTGCGAGTGAGGCCCTGAGTGCGTAGTTATCTGACGCTTCTTTTCCTTGCTCGTAGGCGCTTTTTATTGGCTCAAGCAGAATGAATTGCACGACCAAGTGTTGCAAGAACACCTTCGTGGGTCATTTCAGTCATTGTAGGATGTGCATGGATTGTTCCAGCGATATCTTCGAGTAATGCACCCATCTCAAGAGCAAGTGTCCATTCGCCGACCAATTCACTGATGTGAGTACCAACACCCTGGATTCCAAGAATACGGTGGTCGTCTTCTCGGGCACAGACTCGAATGAATCCTGCGCTTTTCTCTGCTTCTTGAGTTAAAGCGCGTCCGTTTGCTCCCAATGGGAATTTTCCAATGATGATTGGGTGTCCAGCAGCCTTTGCTTCATCAGGTGAGAGTCCAACCGATACAATCTCTGGTTCTGTAAATACGATTGCAGGGACCGCTACAGGGTCGTATGCTCGCTTATGGCCTGCGATAATTTCCGCAACCATTTCACCTTGGAATGAAGCGACGTGAGCCAACATTTCGCCAGAATCGCAGAGATCGCCAATTGCATAAACGCCACGCATATTTGTTTCACAGCGGTCGTTCACTTTGACAAATCCACGTTCATCCAAAGCAACGCCAGTCGGGGCTAATGATGCTGAGTTGGGCTTACGGCCAACGGTGACCAGCACTTTGTCAACAACGACGTTCTGCATTTTAGATTCATCTTTTTCATTCTTGTCAATAAAGTTGAGTTGTGTACGTCCGCCCTTTGCTTTTTCAACACCTTTGGCGAAAACACCAAGATGTGTCTTAATCTTCTGCTTCTTGATTGAAATCTCAAGAGGGCGTCGAAGTTCTTTGTCAAAGATTGGCAGAACGCTGTCCATTGCTTCAACAACGGTTACTTCTGAGCCGAGCATGCGGAATGTAATTCCAAGTTCAAGCCCAATATAGCCGCCACCGACAATGGCTACATGTTGAGGTAATTCTTCAAGCGATAATGCCTCACGAGATGAAATGACATTCTCACCGTAAGGCATGAATGGGAGTTCAATTGGAATTGAACCTGTAGCAAGAACTACATGTTCTGCTTGGATGATGATTGCATCTTTGCCTTTACCAACCTTGACCGTTTTCGCATCTTGGAATTCAGCCCATCCTGTTACGAGTTCAGCACCAGCGTTCTTGAGAAGATGTTCGACTCCTTTGTTGAGTCGAGTGACGATTCCTTCTTTCCAATTGACCAAATTTCCCATATTGAGTTCAGCCGGTCCAGGGATTGAAATCCCCATGTGGCCATCGTTTGATGCATGCTTTGCTAAGTTGTGGAATTGATGTGCTGCGTGAATCAAAGCCTTTGATGGAATACAACCTCGAATGAGGCATGTTCCTCCGACTTTTTCACCTTCAACAATGATAGTTGACAAACCGAGTTGCCCCGCACGAATTGCAGTAACGTATCCACCTGGTCCGGCTCCGATAACAAGGACTTGACATTTTTTAGTCTGCATTTTTTAGCACCTCACATGAAAATTGTAGCTGGATGTTCAAGGTATGACTTTACCAATTGAACCAGAGTTGCACCATTATGACCATCGACAACTCGGTGGTCCCATGAGGATGAAAGATTCATCATTCGTCGGATGACGATGTTACCATCGATGACAACAGCACGGTCTTTGGCGTTGTGCACACCAAGAATTCCGACTTCGGGTTTGTTGATGATTGGTGTAGCACCTAATCCTCCGAGTCGGCCAAGACTTGTAATTGTGAATGTCGAGCCTGAAAGGTCTTCTGCAGTGGCTTTACCATCACGAGTTGCACTTGTGACACGCGTCATTTCTTCAGCGGATTGCCAAATATCCATGGCTTCAACATGTTGGACGACAGGGACGAACAATCCACGGTCAGTTTGAGTTGCAATTCCAAGGTTGATCGCTTCATGGCGGGTGACGACGTTTGAATCATCATCATAGACAGCGTTGCATTCAGGCTGTTCTCCTAATGCCTTGACCAATGCCATCATGATGAAAGGCAAATACGTCAGTTTTGGTGCACCTTCAGGACGGGTCGCATTGAGGTGTTGTCGAAGTTCTTCGAGAACAGTAACATCGACTTCTTCAAAGTAAGAGAAGTGAGGAATGGTTGTGTAGGATGAAACCATGCCTTCTGCAATCTTTCTTCGCAGGCCAATTACCTTGATTTCTTCAGTTCCATTCCGTTCTGTTCGAGCGGATGAACCCATTGGTCGTGTACGGCTTGCACCACTTGCACCACCAGCGATATGTGTGTCGAGGTCAGCATGACTGATTCGACCAGCAGGTCCGGAGCCAGCAACCAAGTTGAGGTCGATGTTGGCTTGACGGGCGCGTTGACGAACGGCAGGACTTGACAATGCTTTGGTACCTGTTGCGCGTTGTACGGCAGGTGCAGGTTCAGCAGCGACTGGTGCAGGTGCTGGCGTCGAAGCAGGTTTCGGCGTAGGAGCCTCTGCTTTCGGTTCCAGTTTTGCTTCAGGCTTTGCTTCAGGCTTTGCTTCAGGAGCAGGTGCATCTTTCGAAGCAGCAGTATTTCCGTCACCTTCGACTTCGAATTCGATACAAACGACGCCGACCGGTAGTGTGTCACCGGCTTCGCCAACAATTGAGGTTACCTTTCCATCAACAGGTGAAGGGATTTCGACGGTTGCCTTATCGGTCATCACTGAAAGAATTGGGTCGTCTTCTTTGACGGTGTCACCGACAGCGACCATCCATTCAACTACTTCGCCTTCGACGACTCCTTCTCCAATATCTGGCATTTTAAATGCAAATGTTCCCATATTTATTCCTCCTGTGTTTTCTTTATTGCTTCAGCGATTCGTGCTGGACTCGGGATATAATCCCATTCTGTTGTGTGCGGGAAGGGTGTATCCCATCCCGTCACTCGAGCGATTGGTGCTTCCAAATGATAGAAGCAGCGTTCTTGAATTGATGCACTCATTTCTGCACCAAAACCACTGGTCTTCGGTGCTTCGTGAACAATGACGCAACGCCCCGTCTTCTTGATTGAGTTTACGACTCGATCACGGTCCCAAGGAACTAAAGTTTGCAAGTCGATGAGTTCACAATCAATCCCTGAATCTTTGATGGCTTGCTCACACATGTGAACCATCGTACCCCATGCGATGACGGTGCATGCACTGCCTTCACGAACGATTCGAGCCTCTTCCAAAGGAACGATGTAATGGCCTTCTGGAACTTCAGCGTCAGGATGGCCACTCCATGTAGGAACGTCGTGTGGGTCACCATAAAATGGTCCTCGGTAGCAACGCTTTGGTTCAAAGAAAATGACCGGGTCATTGCATTCGATTGCTGCAGTCAACAAGCCTTTTGCATTGTATGGGGTCGAACAATAGACAACCTTCAAACCGGGAGTATGGGTAAATTGTGCCTCAGGTGATTGAGAATGATGATGTCCACCTTTGATGCCTCCACCAGCGGGGGTTCTGAACGTCAAAGGTGCTGTGAACTCTCCACCGGAGCGGTGGCGTACTTTGGCAATTTCATTGACAATTTGGTCATAGGCTGGGAAGATATAGTCTGCAAACTGAATTTCAGCAACAGGTCGCAGGCCATTCAAGCCCATGCCCATAGCAATAGCTGCAATTCCACCTTCTGCAAGTGGGGAGTCAAAGACTCGATGTTCACCGAATTTCTTTTGTAAGCCGTCAGTAACTCGAAATACTCCGCCGAAGAATCCAACGTCTTCTCCAAAGATGACGACGTTCTTATCTTTCTCAAGTTGTACTTCCAAAGCGGAATTGAGGGCTTTAATCATGTTCATATCAGTCATCATCTCACCTCACTTTCCAAGTTCCTCTCTCTGCTCTTGGACATGCCAAGGCACAGTTTCGTAGACTTCTGTAAAAATAGTTGAAGCAGGTGGATAAGGTCCACTTGCTAAATCGCCAAACTCACATGCGGCTTTGTATGCAGCCATCACTTCATCATCGATTTTCTTAGCCAATGCTGTGTGACGGGTCTCATTCCACAGTTCTGCTTTCATGAGATGTTCTTTGAGGCGGTCGATTGGATCTCCACCCGGCCAATGTTTGAATTCATCACTTGGACGGTAGACTGACGGGTCATCAGAAGAAGAATGGCCACCTGCTCGATAGGTGTAGACCTCAATGTGGGTGGCGCCTTTACCGGCTGCTGCTCGCAATCGAGCCCACTTTGTAACGCTGTAAAGGGCGAGGAAGTCATTTCCATCGACTCGTAATGAGGGAATATCGTAGGCTAATCCACGTTCAGCAAAGGTTCGTCCACCGGTGGCGAGATTGGCGTGGGTTGAAATCGCCCATTGGTTGTTGACGACATTGAGAATGACGGGTGGTTTGAAGGTTGAAGCGAAATTCAAGGCGTAATGATAGTCACCTTGTGCAGATGTCCCATCGCCAAGCCAAGTGATACAAACTTCATCATCGCCCTTGTAGGCACTTGCCATCGCCACACCAACCGCTTGAGAAAATTGAGTCCCGACCGGTGATGAGATTGAGATGAATCGGCCTTCTTTCCAAGTATAATGGACTGGCATTTGACGGCCTTTGACGTTATCTTCAGTGTTGCCGATGCAATGGCAAATCATGCTGACCATGTCACGCCCTCGGACAAATTGTGCACCGGGTTGTCGGTATGAAGGGAAAATCCAATCTTGAGTTTCAAGCGCCATTGTTTGAGCGATGGCGATTGCCTCTTCTCCAAAAGACCGCATGTAGAACGAGAGTTTACCGGTGCGTTGCATTTTGATCATCCGATCATCGAATATTCGAAGGCGCATCATGTATTCGAGTCCTTGAATCAAGGCCTCAGCATCCAATTCAGGATTCCATTCCCCGAGTGCTACACCATCATCGTTGAGAACACGAATCAAACCAGATGCATGAGCGACGGTGTCTTGTGCGGAACATTTTGCAGGGTCAGGCCGAGTTAAATCACCGGGCTGCTCTTCGAACTTTCCACCAAAATCTGCCTCGTCACCAGGACGGAATGGAGGCCGTCCGATAGTGTACGGCTTAGTCGTGGCAGTCACTCTCTCGGTCATTGTTCCACCTCACTTCATCCCGCCCTTAAGAGGTGCGGGTAATTCGTTTTCATCTTGAGCAACATAGACATATGCACCCGGTATTGTTTCCGAGTTCTTGGAATCCAGTGTTTTTCGCAGTAAAAGCCCTGCTTTGAATGATGAGCGAACCAAAGGTCCACTTGCAATACCAGCAAAACCCATCGCAATTGCTTCTTTTGCCCAAGTGTCATACATTTCCGGTTCTGGAAAACGGTCGACGGTCAAATGTTTGGATGAAGGGGCAAGATATTGTCCAATGGTGACAAGGTCAACACCAGCATCACGGAGTAGGTGCAAGGCTTCAGTGATTTCTTCATCACGCTCGCCCACGCCAACCATCAACGAAGATTTGGTAATGATATCGGGCCGTAGAACTTTTGCTTGACGAAGAATTTCCAGTGATTGTGAAAAAGAAGCACGATGGTCTCGTACGGTTGCATCAAGTCGTGGAACACATTCGACGTTGTGTGCAAAGACCGAAAGTGGACTTCCATCAAGGAGGTGAGCAAGTGCTTCGTGGTCACCTGCTAAATCTGAACAAAGCAATTCGACGGTTACGTTTGGTTGGCGTTGATGGACAGCATCAATGCATTGTTTGTAGTGGTCTGCTCCACTGTCGGGAATGTCGTCTCGGTTGACGACAGTAATGACGACGTGCCGAAGATTCATCGATTCAACAGCTGCTGCCAAATGTGACGGTTCATCGGTATCAAGGGGTGGTGGAGTTTTGATGGTGCCAACAGCACAAAACCGACATCCACGCGTGCATTCTTGACCAGCAATCATGAATGTTGCATCTCCACTTGCCCAGCAATCATGGATATTAGGGCATCGTGCTTCTTGGCAAACGGTATGCAAAGCATTGTCTTGGACCGCGGCTTTAGTTTTGTTGAAAATGGCTTGCTGTTCGCCTGATGGAAGGGTTGTCCGAAACCAATCAGGAAGCCTTTCACGCTTTGGTTTTGGGCGTAAAGCAGGTGGAGTTTTACTCGCCATCGGTAGTTGTTTGCCCGACATACATGTTCCCCCTTGATTCATCCCATGCTTTGCCTATCAAAAAGGTGTGCCGTGGTCTTTTTTTCATCATGCACCACCCAACCATAGATTTCGAGTCATTTTCGCGAGGGTGTTTTTGAGAGCATTGATGAGGGGCGAAGGATTCGAACTGCTCATGGCGCAACGTGTTGCATTGATTACCGGTGGTGGGAAACGCATCGGTGCAGCAACTGCTTCCCTGTTGATGGACAACGATTGGTTTGTGTTCATACATGTGCGTTCTTCGGTCGCTGAAGCAGAAGAAATACTCCAGCAATTTGAGCAGAAAAGCGGTTCAAAAGCACCGGCTGAAATCGTTCAAGCCGACCTCAACAACGATGATGAACTCGCCTCTTTAATTCAGACGGTTCTCAGCCATGAAAAAGTCAAATCATGTGGAGGACTGCACGCGCTTATTCACAATGCTTCAATCTATAGTTCGCAAGATTACAAGTCTGTTTCACTTGAATCTTTGCGCCTTAACAACCGCCTTCACATCGAAGTACCCTTTCTCTTAACACAGGGTCTTTTGACCCCTCTTCAATCGGGTCAAGGTTGTGTAATTGGCATGGTTGACACTTCACAAGGGCGCGCTTGGAAAGGCTTGTCTCACTACACGGCAAGTAAAGCAGGTTTACGGCAATTGATGATGAATTTAGCAGGCGACCTCGCTCCTGAAATCAGAGTGAACTGTGTCGCTCCGGGCGCCATTCTGGCGGCCGATTGGGAAAGTGAACAGTTCGCATCGGTTGTCGAGAAAGTGCCTCTGGGTCGTGCCGGTGAAGCGATCGATGTGGCTCAAGCAATCTTGTTTTTACTCGATTCAACCTACCTTTCGGGTCAAACTATCAACGTCGATGGTGGCTGGTCTGTTTCACCTTGAGCCAACGGGCTGAGGGGTTTTCTTCAAATCCTGTTGGTGGCTCGGAGGTCTGCAGGGGTGGCTGAGGTGGTCAAAGGCGCCGGGCTTAAGATCCGGTCCCGTATGGGTTCGTGGGTTCGTATCCCACTCCCTGCACCACTCTCTCTTTTCTCATTCCCCCTCGCAGAGGGGGTTTTGTTGAACATTCAATGCAAAACCGTTTAACACTCGGTTGAACAGGCCACGATGGTGAACAGAGTGTCCTCAACGCATGCAACTTCCGTCAACCGCCTTTTACCCGTCCTTTTGGTCATCTTACTCGCCGGCTCAATTCTTCCTATGACGGCACCTTCATCACCCTCGACATCAGTCGATTCTGTTCTTGAGGATGAGTCAAGTGTGTTACCCGCAGGAAGCGATTGTAATACGTGTCAATCCTACGACCTGTATCTCGATGAAATGACATCGGAGGCTGGCGGCGATGGTACAATCACCACTGAGGAGCCATCAGGCTCTCACCAAGAAATAAGTGCGCTGGGTGGGATTCAATTCCGTAGTAATGAAATGATTTCCGACCTCTTAGTCTACGGTCGCGGTAACACTGACTTGGTGACATTAACAATTTTCATGCAATTCAGAGGAACTGAAGGTTCCACCGCAGACGTCACCTATTCTTTGGAATCCGGAGGCAGTGAAATTGATTCACAGTCAGAAACTCGAGATGACCCTTGCACTGGTGGTTTCGGTGGTGCTGGCAGTTGCCCTTGGGTCACTACTACGATTGAATTTGACATCCCTTCAACTGGATTCACTGTCGAAAACGGTGAACAACTTGAATTGAATATCGATGCCCAAGCGACCTGCGAAGGCAGCACTGGTGGCATTGGTGGCGGTAGTTGTGAAGTCAATGTGGCTTATGGCGATGTCGAAGATACTTCAGGAACCTCTAAACTTGAATTGAAAGCCAATGCATTGGCAGATTCCTCAGTACGTGTCCACCGTCCAGGTGCAAGTTTTACAGACGCTGAAGTCATTGAATGGTCTCCAAATCACCGTCCAGAATTCCGAACAATGCAATTCACAGTCGACGTCCGAGACGCTTTCGGTCGTGACGATATTCAAGGTGTTGATTTGATTCTGAGTACCCCAAACGGTGCAAATTCAGTGTTCGATAAATCATTCGAGGATAATGACCTCAAGTTGGATAATCAGGGTTTGATTGGAAATTATACATGGACCTATGATTCCGGAATTGTTGCAGGAGATTACCCATTGCGACTTGAAATTAATGACGTTCAAGGTCACACACTGGTCTTTGAACATTCAGACATTACTTTTATTGAGCATGATATATATCTCTCACTTCCTTCTTCTCAACCAGATATTGTTCTTATCGCACCGGGGCAAACTTCCAGCATTGAATTTTTGATTGAACATACAGGCTCAACTTCCTCAACGATGAATGTTAAGTTTGGCTTGGTTGGCTCACCTTTCCCTTCTTCATGGTCTGACCCAGTATGGGACCAACCCGACGGATATCTTCTCAATGGCGGAGGTACCTTTGCACGACCGATTCTTACCTTTGACGTCGTCGATGGTGACCTTACCAACGCTCCAAGCAGTATTGAAATCGAAGCACGAGCAGAAGCAGATACTGAAATTGCCAACGATGAACAAGTTGCGATCAAGACGATTGTCTTGTCCATTGAAGAATCCGAAGTATTGGCACCACCTCGCCTCGCTGTGTTTGAAGATTTTGAACATCAAATCCAAATCGCAGACTCCACACGCCTTGAAGCGTATGATGAGACTCTTTCGCACTATGTCGATTCAGGTGACGCTAAAGGCGAATTCTTTGTCGATGTTTTTAATGCAGGATTCGTTACTGATTCATACCGATTCCGAGTGACGGATTTACCCGATGCTTGGCAATTCAAATTCTATGATAACGACACGGGAATGGAATTGAATGAAGATGGAATCTATGTAATTACCCCAGACATCGGCTCGAATCAAATTCTTACAATTCGTATGGATATATTCCCACCCAGTGAACGAGATGCGCAAGATATTGGTTTGGTTGAATTTTCAGTTTCAAGTTCCAGCGATACCGCACTCAGTACATCAATTTCGTTCACAGTTCATCGAACCTTTGGCATATTAGTTGAAGTCATTGCAGATTCCGATGGAGGTACACTTGGCACAGTCGGACCAGTTTCACCCGATTCAAGTATGTATTATAACATGCGAATCACTGATTCCAGTGACACACTCGGCCAAACCAGATGGCGTATCATCAACCCTGCTGATTTGGAACGAAACTACGAAACTTCAGATGGGAATGATACCAATTATGGCACATGGGATTACGAACTTTCCAATGGCACTGAATCCAACATCGTTGTCATAAACTTAGAAGCAGATGAACATGCAGACATCAAACTCGACATGAAGTTGAGTCCCAAGGTTGAGGCAGGATTTCACACTGTTTATGTCCGCGTCATCGAAGAAAATGTTGATTCCGAAGAGGCACGTTACTTCGACTTACCAATTACTGTTGAAGTTCGAGAAGAAGTCCAACCAGGACAACTTGAAATCACCGATGCAAGCAGTGAGATCATCCAGTTCGAATCAAATGTAGAGCGTAGTATTAACTTCAGAATTGATAATCAAAACAATATCCCTCTTGATGTTTACATCACCTTCGATGAACCAAATGGCTGGGATGCAATGATTCGAACCTCCTCCGACCAAGCTGGTGGAGATTTCCTCAGCCTCACTCTGCCTGCCTACTCGAGTAGAGATTTTTCAGTTGTAGTTACGCCGCCATCGTATTTGAAAAACAACGATAAAGTTGAACTCACCCTCACTGTTACACCGATGGACAAAAATTCCCCCATGCATAATGATTTTAAACAATCCATGCCGTTCTCATATCAAACTAAATGCTCAGGGCTCACTTGCCTTTTGAATGAGGTTATGGACCCCGAACCGGAAACGTTCGCTCTCGGAATTGGTCTTGTATTTGTTCTTGTATTTGCGGTATATCGGCGAGGGCAAAATGCTGGTGTGATGCATGAAACGAATAAGAACTGGATTGAAGATGATCTCTCTTGGGCAATTGAAACAGTCGATGCCATTGAAGAAAAAGAGGTCGAAGTCGACGACGACTTGGAACTTTTAGATGAACTTGAAGATATCTGACAGTTTCGTACGAACTTCTTTCCAGAAACGACATGCTGCAAGACTCATGTTCCCAATTTCCACGTGCATCACCCCCCCTCGAAATGAAGCATTGTATGAACATCGCACCATTTCCCTTATGAGGCATCAAACCAGCCCGACAACAGTGAATCCTATGCGCACGACTGTTTCTCCCTCCGAGCCGCGCTTCCAATTGCAGATTCTGCAGCATCGTAACGCCTCTAAATCATTGTTGTTAGCAGCCTTGATGCTCCTCTCGACCTTCGCCGCAATCCCGTATATTTCGATTGATGTCAGAGCGGCTTCTGACCAAGATGGAGATGGTCTGACGTATGGTTTGGAATACCTCATGAATACAGCTCCCAATGACCCTGATTCTGATAACGATGGATTGCCCGATGGTTGGGAATGGCTCTACGGACTCGACCCTCTTTCGAGTAGCGGTGGAGATGGTGCAGTTGGAGACCCCGATGGAGATGGGATGTCGAACCTGCAAGAATATTCTTACTTACAACCTCAAAACTGGGACAGTTCCTCGACTCCAGGTGTTCTTGACCTCGGCGTTTGGTGGAACGGTACAGTGCCAGTCAATGACTGGGATGAAGAAAACGCCCTGCAATACAACCGACCTGGCTGTGGCGACAGTGGCTCTGATGGAACTGGCAGTGTGATTCTTTGTGATGAAGATCCCGTTGGAAACATCTGTGCAAACGGCTTTGATGATGACAAAGATGGTTTTGTAGATTCTGCAGATTCAGATAATGACGGCGACGCTGATTGTTCTTCAAACGACGATGACGGCGACGGTATTGCCGACGAAGACGTGGCTGGATGGGATACTGACGGCGACGGAATGGACGATGGTTGGGAAGCAGCAAACGGTCTCAATGCAACTTCACCTTCCAATGCCGATGGGCCAAATGGTGACCCTGACGGTGATGGTCTCATCAACCTCATGGAATACGTCAATCCATCATGGACCACTATGTGTGGTACATCACCTTGTTTCCGCAATGGCCCAGATGGAGCGGTTACCGAAACGATCTCACCGTGCAATCCTGCTGCCGGAATTGGACCAGGTGGCTGTGCTACCTCTACTGCTGAAGTCGATGGAATCACAAGTACAAATCCACAGCGCGCAGATACCGATGGTGACGGATTAAACGACTCCTATGAAGCATTGACCCTCTTAACCGACCCAACGGCTTCTGATACAGACGGTGACGGAATCAGTGACGGTGTTGAAGTCAATGGAGCCTACGGAAATCCCCCTCAAGCCAGTAACCCTCGAAACAACAACACAGACGGTGATGCATTTGATGATGGCGAGGAAGATATCAACTTCAACGGAGTTCTGGATCCTGGTGAAACTGACCCAACTCGAATGGAAGATTCTGGTGATGAAGATAATGATGGGATTCAAAATTGGGAAGAAAACTTATCTTGCACCACGTGGGATATCGCAGATACCGACTTCGGTGGAATCAGCGATGGTGATGAACGTAATGTGTCCCACGGAACAGACCCTTGTGACTCCTTAATCAATTTCGAAACGACCATTGTGTCTTGGAGTACGGGTAACAATCAGCTCCAAGTTGCAAATGGTTCTGGTTTCAACCCAAGTGGTGGAGTCGGATGGTACAATACTTCGGGTATTTGGGTCGCTTTTGCTTATGCTGGTGTGGTGAATAATGCCATACAAGGTGTATCTTCCGGCCCAACGGGTGGGGTGACGCAAGCCTCAAATCGTAACGGTTCATTCTGCCATACATCGGCAACAAACAGTGGAACGATTGGTACCACTCAACAATATTGTGATGATGATTATACCGATTCCGATTCCGATGGCCTTGCAGATTGGCAAGAGTTGCTCGGAACATTCGGTTGGTTCTCGAACCCTACACTTGCCGATACCGATGCAGATGGTGTGAGTGATTTCGATGAAGTCTTCGATAACACCGATCCAAATGAACCTTGTGTTAATCTCCTGGACGATGATTTGGATGGTTTAAACAATTATTTTGAGACGACCACAGGTTGCGACCTTTCGTGGATTGGAATCCTTAACGGCTCGACAGATGTTTGGGTTACCGATGATATATTGAGTGATACCGATGCCGGTGGTGTTGGAGACCGAGATGAATACTTTGACGGTACCAATCCTGAAAATAACCCACTGGATGACTTATTGCCAGCCGATTTTGATGGCGATGAAATACCGGACGCGATAGAAAACTTAACCGGTACCGATTGGACCAACCCCGATACCGATGGTGGCGGAATGATCGATGGTTTGGAATGCTTACCCGAGTTCTGGGTTGTCGGTTGCATTGGTTCTCCTTTCAACCCTTTCGACCCGACCGACGATGTAATGTCATCCGAAGTCGTATTTTGGGCAAACAACACCTCTGGTGTCGTCGACACTGATTTGGTTCACCGATGGCGCCAAACTACGAACGATTTCTATACCGGTACCACTTATGCCCACCTCGAAGATATTCATCCTTTCGAGACGATGGTACTTCCATCATCCAATATGACGCACTTAGCGGACATCACCTTTTCAAATGAAACACTTGACTGGATGATGACTTACCGGAACCCGCCCATTTCGGGAAACCTTCCCGTTCCTGATTCATTCTCGAACTTATCGTTTTATGTTGACCTTGCAGGAGAGTTACAGCGCTCAAATGACACACATAATGTCAAAGTGATCACTGGACCAATCCAAGAAGCGTATGTTCTACAGCCTGAATACTACTTCGATTGGGCAACACTCGCATCAACTTCGGTTCCTGGGGCAAACTCCGTTTATGAGTTGCTTTTACCGACCACCTTCTATGACCCCACCCACCCACATTCCTACCTCCTCAACGTCACGACCGCCGTTATTACTGAAGCAGGTACAACCAATGCATATGACAGTGCAACGGCTCTGCAAGAATTCCTAACGAACGGAAATGCAACCACTGATTTCAAGCGGAATTATAACGGCTCTGGAATTCCATCTTCGGAGGATTTGAGCGTAACATTGATTCAAGCAGTGCTTGAAGGTACTTGTTCTGAATTTAACACAGTATTCGTGACCATGGCTCGCCTTGCAGGTTTACCTGCTCGAAAAGTGACTGGTTATTCCGGTGGTATCTGGAACGGTGATGGTTATTCAGTTTATCCAACTCATCGTTCGACTTGGGGTGAAGTGCGATTGCAACAAAACCCAGCCAATGGAGACACTGACCTTGGCTGGATTGCGTTCGATGCTTGTCCACCTGCTGAAGAAATTGAAATAGTCAACCAGACCATTTCTTCCTTGACATTTGACCGAGATGGAAGCACATTACTCAACGTGACTGGGCATTTGCGTTACTCAGAAAACTTGACTTCAATTTCAGAACTCCCACTTATAGGATACCTCGTCCCTATGGCTCTACAAAATGAAGTACCTGGGCAAGGGGCAATTCCAAACTTTGATTTTGGTTCAGGCATCACTCTTCCTAATGGGACTTTTAGTTTCAACGGAACTCCTCCGGAACTGGATGGTCCAGGTATGTATCGAGTGGTAATCAAACTCACTCAATCCGGATATGTCGCTGAATCCGGTATAATTTATGAGGGATACATCAACGTTACAGAGGACTCTGTACTCAACCACACTGGCCCGAATGCCATCAATGCTCCAATTGCTGGTGCCGGTGCTTTGACCATCATTGAAGGAGTGCTCTCCTTGGAAAATGGCCCAACGAATAATATTGAGAATATTGGCGTCAATGATTTGACTCCCCCAGCTGTCTGGTTGTCGTTTACTTCATCAGTTAACGGCTTTACCAACCTGAGTAGTTTCATCAACATCGATGGTACATGGAGTTTCGATTTGAATCTTGACCCTCTTGAAACCAAAACAAATCTGTCTGCAACACTCGGCTTCTCTGGGTGGCAAGATACGCAAGCCCCAGGAATTACACCAACTCAATTCCATTTGAGGCCATCGTCACTCTCGATTGTCATTGATGTTCGTGATGCGCCAAATCTGACGGCCACTCTTGAGGGGCCCCTGACAAACAAAAGTATCATCCTTCTGAACGATGATCTCTGGGTGAATGGTTCAGTAATGACGACAGGGGCATCTCCTGTTGCCATGCCCGGTAATCTTTCATTCTCGATTCGAGAAAACGGTACTTCTCAGGAATGGGTTCAAGTGTTTAACCTCAGCGTGAGCGGACCATTTGGCATCCAATATTTACTCACTGCTGCTGATGCGCAAGTCATGGCAGGTATTCTCGAAATTCAGATTCGGTTTTTCCCGAACGCTATCGAGGCGACCGATGATGCGAATGTCACTGCTGGTGGGCCTTACCTCCTACGCGGCTTCCTCGATTTCCAAGTTCAAGCCTCTGCTCAATTAAGAGGCACCGATTCAAGTGTATTAATCACTGCAATCGACCATCGTGGCGTTTCAACAGACCTCCTCCTCTCCGGTGACTTTGACTTTTTCTTTAACGGGAATTGGGTCAATACAACCGCCGACCCACAGAGTGAAACAATGAACATCAACTGGTTGATTGATTCGACCCTCTTCGCCGGTGATTATTTGTTTGAGATTTCGTTCAACGGTTCAGAACTGTATCAGTCATCGACCGGCAACAGCATGTTGCGCGTTGCGGCAGAAGTCGCTTGGAATTTGAGCCTCGGCCAAGATTGGACGCACTTAGGAAATTCGAGTTACCTGTATGGAGATATTTTCGATGCCCAGTACACAAATATTAGCGTTCTTGGCGATAATATCACTATGCTTTCTATTATTATGATGACACCCGATGGTATGCCAATTGACCTTTCCCAAGGATTATTGAACAACTCGACAGGAAGTTTTGTTCTGAATTTCTCCATACCAACGACCCGTCCTTCTGATTCGTACGAATTTATTCTCAATATGGATTTTGACACAATGGCACCTGTTGGTGGCGCATATTTCCGAATGGTGGACAATGCCGTTCCACCTGCAACTCCAACTCTCCCCTCTACACTTGTTGGGATTGAGTCGGAGTTTGTCGTCGAACCAGATCGAGAGTCATTGATCGTCGAAGTCAATCAGACACTCGACTTCAATACCAAAGTTACCGACGTTGCCGATAAATCAAATGTATCGGATGCCACTGTTCAATACATCTTTGATTGGGGGAATACCAATGTGTCACTGGGTCTTGATATCACAGATGCTGAAGGAAATTCTACTCTTCAATGGAACGCAGTTGGCATTGCACCCGGCTATTATGATGTATTGGTGATCGTGTATGACGATTTGACCGACGGACTTGGCCAAGGAAACTCACGCCGCACAGGGAATTCATCTCTTGTCAATGTGACCGTTCAGGTTCCAAGTGAGATTCGAATCGATAGTATTCCAACCGTCACAACTGCAGGATTGAATTTCAATGTGTTGGGTCAAGTCCTCGACGGAGATAATACCTCACGCCTTCTTACAACCCCGGTTGAAATGTCGGCATTCTGGTTGAATAACCCTGATGAAATTTTGGTAACATCCTATCTTACCTCTTCGAATGGTACATTCAACATAAGCATTCCAACCGACACTTCCGGCAACGGCACTGAACGTGGTAACAAAATTCTGGTATTGAGCGTCAATGAAGGTTCATCACCCTTCTATCTTACAGCATCTTCGCAGAACGGAATTTTGGTGATGGGTGTAAGTCAGTTTGACAATCTTCAACCACTCAATCCAGTGACTGTTAATCGTGGAGATACCATCAACCTCACGGGGCGTTTACTCGAATCCTCCAATCGCTTTGGACCATTATCTGGATTTGATGTTGACATCCAATTCCATGAAACATGGTTGGCAGGCACCCAGACGGATGGCGAAGGATATGCAAATTTTAGCCATCAAATTCCAATGACACATCCACTTGGTTTGATTGTCGTTTCTTTGGTCTTCAATGGTTCATCTGACTTGTTGAATACTCAAGTGAACCTTTCATCGATTACCATTCGCTCAATTACGTTCATGATTGTTGACCCTCTTGCAGCGAATCCAGTTGCTGGAACTTCATTCAACGTCACAGGTAGCGTGTTCAGCGATAATGGAAGTGGACTTGAACAGCGCGATGGAAGCGTTTTACCCTCGAATATATTGTTCAGTCTTAATGGCCAACCTACCGGATTTTCTGTAACAGGCGGTTCAGTCGTAGCAGGTGGATTCTGGTCAGCGACAATTCTCCTTGGAGAAGGATTCGCAGCCGGTAACAATACACTCGAAGCCTCTTATGTTCCAAACGTCAATTACTATATTGGTTCGACCAATAATACGACATTCGATAGTCGAGGATTCACAACACTCATATTTGTTCAACCGACACTCGATGGCCTTGGTTCGCCGTCTTTGAATGACCGAACCGAACGTGGTAACGATGTTCAGATTCAAATTCTACTGCGCGACAATACCATGTCTGCAGTTGCAGCACAACAAGTCGTCGTGACACTCATTGGAACTGATGTAAGTCTCACACTCACGACCTTTGCCAACGGAACAGCAGTTGGTATTCTTACCGTTCCGAGTAACCAAAGTATTGGCTTCAACGACCTTGAAGTCACCTTTGCGGGAACGCCTGGCACAACAGGTTTGATCGGTTCGAATGCATCGACACAATTCGTTGTGCTCGCACAAACAAATATGGTGATTACAGCATCTCCTTCGACACTTGTAGCAGGCGACTCATTCACAGTTCAAGGAACATTGTTGGATGACCTCAACCAAACGCTGACCATTGATGGCGTCTCTTCGCTTGCCATTGTCCATCTTCTTGTCGATGGAATTCCAGTATCCAGTGTTGAAACTGACGCATTGACTGGGAACTATTCGATTGGATGGACTTTGCCTGAGGAAACTTCTGCAGGAGCTCACTTGATTGAAGTTCGGTTCCTTGGTGGACGCGATTGGGTTGACCCAGTTGGTGTTGGTGACCCTGCAAACCCAGATTTCTATCTCCCAAGCGGTGCCCAAGTTGACTTCAATGTCAGCGTTCCAACCAAGATTCTTCTTTTGACCCCAAGTGGTACAGTTGACCGGGAAGCAACGATGACCCTACAAGGTCGTCTACTGGATTTGGTTGACGCACCTTTGACAAACCTCACTGTGGAAGTTTGGCTTGATGGACAGTGGATGACCAACGTCAGCACCGATGAAACAGGTCTCTTTACTGCAGTCTATCCGGTACCTGCTGATGCACAACTTGGCCCTCTCACCCTTGAGATTCGCTTCACCGGCACAACATTCTATCTGCCGAGTAATGCTTCAGGGACATGGACTGTATACAGCCCAATTCTTATCACCGTCTCTATGGAAAGCCCAGTTGCTGTTGGTCAAAACACGACCATTACTGGTAGCGTTGTCGATAACCAACTCACTGGAGTTTCGGGCCACATCGTGGACTTGGAAGTAGAAGGACTCATCATTGCTACCATTGAGACTGACGCTGAAGGTAGATTCACCTTTGACTGGAATGTACCTGACACCTTTGGTTTTGGAAACCATACCTTATTTGCAAACGCTGATGCTCAAGGATACTACCGTTCGAACTCGGGTAACACATCTTTCTTCTTGGCTCATCGTTCTGATGTGACGTTCATCTTTGATGATGGCAAAGACGCAACTCGAGGTAACCTCTGGACACTGTCTGGTCGACTGTTTGACATTGACTCCGTCAATAACGACGGTTTGAGTGGAATGGACCTCAGCCTACGCTTAGATGATGTCGAGATTGCTACACTCATTACAGGAGATGATGGTAGTTGGTCAACACTTGTGCCGGCTACTTCGGATTTAGCTCGTGGCAATCATATCTTTACCATCTACTTTGAAGGGACTGAAGCACATCTAGGGGCTCAAGCAACGGGTACTGCAACGGTATGGGCAAATGTCAAAATCACCATCGATGCAACCTCTTCGAACATCGTCGTCCGTTCCGATTCAACCTTTGCTCCAATCGTATTGACGGGTTCAGTCTCTGAAATTGGCGGACTGGGTGAAGTGTTTGACAACGTTACGCTGTATCTTGGAAACGGCTCGAATTGTATGGCTCAAAAGGATGGTTCCCGCTGTCTTGAAGACCTTGTTATTGATTGGTCGAATGGAAACTTTTCACTCACGACGACTGCGCCTGCTTTCCTGAATCCTGGTTCTCAATACTTGCATTTGGAAACACCTCGGCATGATACACATTTCCTTAATACTGCAAGTGTCTATCATCTTATCTTTGTTAAGATAAATGCGGATATTTTAGTCTCACTCGACGATATTATCGAAGGAGAGCAAGAGAACATCGGAGGCAGTATCACAATCACAGCAAAAGATACCCTCCAAGAGGTAAATGGCATTACGGTGACGATTTATCTCTATGATAAGAATGGAACTCAACTCTCAGATCCAAAGCAACCTCTCACTGGAACCAATATTGATGGTGTTGCAGAATTTGATTTCAATTCGGACCCTCCATACGGTGATGCAGATGCTTGGGGCGAATTATACATGGAGATTATCATCAATGATCCACGTCTCTCGGAACAAACGTTGGCTGATTTTGCTGTGCAATCCAGTGACTCGTTTGCACCATCGTATGAATATCAAGAAGCAGCGACTGAAATCCCTGCATGGGCCTACATTCTCACCCTTCTCATCATTGGATTAGCAGGTGCAGGTACAGTACTCTACCGCCGACGCCAATCCTCTGAGTTGATGAAAGAAGCAGCAGAGATATTTGCCTATACTGCGGAGTTGTTAGCCGCTGGTGACTCGATTCGTGAAGCAATCTTCACCTGTTACCAGAATCTTTGTGCTTCATTCCAAGAACATGGATTCTTGCGTCGTGATTTCGAAACAGTTCGTGAATTCGAGATGGCGATTCGTCAAGCAATGCCTCAAATTTCTGAGGAAGCGTTACTTGCTCTCGATAACATGTTTGAACAGGCACGTTACAGTCGTGATGAAATGGGTCAGCAACATCAAGTCGCTGCCCAACATGCTTTAGAACGAATGGCACAAGAAATCTCAACTCTTGCTGGGATTCCTTCTCGATGACACGACTCACCATCGTAGATGAAGTCGGCCATTGATGAAGTGTGCTCGGATTTCACCCGCTTCTGCCGGAACTGGAAGAATGCGAAGAAGGTCATCATGACCCGCTTCTTTTACGACAATGCGCAATTGGCGTTGTGTTTCATCGTGAAGAGTTGAAATTTCGATATCCGTATTATCTGCTCCATGAAGGGGAATAGTGAGGCCATCAGGATTGACAGTGCCGTGTAATTGGTCGACCATCCAAGCCAATCGGCGCTCGGGTTCAATTTCTGCGAGATGTGATTCAGGAATCATTCCTGATGCAACGAGGACGCGTTGATGATTCAATTGGGCTTCTGATAAATGTCCGGCCTGAACATGAAATTCTGCATGGAGTTGTTGAGGTTCAGCCTCAAGGCCCAATGTCCTTGCATCCATCGATTCTCCGCTCACATCATCTCTCGTTTCCGTTTCCAGATGAACCGTTTCCCATGTCGACATGGTATCTCGGTTACGTGCGGTGTCCATGAACCTTCGTCCTCCAACATTTGTATTTTGTTTACACTTCTTCAAGTGTGTGAACTTTGGAAAAGAAGCGACGAGCAAAACTGGCAGTCGTCAACGGGTCATTGGTTGAATTCATCCGCAAATCACTTGGATAACAACTGATGTAGGTTCTGTCGGTGTGTCGCTGGTCAAGAAGGAGAATCAATGCACGGTCACCTACCGAACGGATAGGCCGGCCCATTGCTTGCAAGATGGCATTAACTGCTGGTTGAGTTACTGTATAACGCCAAGCATTATTTTTCCCAAAACGATCCCCAGCATAGGCTTTGAGTGAATCCGATAGGACCGATGGAGGTGGATTCGGGATACCAATACAGGCTACGGCATCTAATATGCCACCGTTGTAATCGATACCCTCAGATAAACGCGCTCCATGCACGCCGCACAACAAGATTCGTTTGCCAGCTTCTTTCTCGCTACGCAGCGTTTCGACGATTGAATCGATGTCATTTTTCGTCCAATCTCGACTTTCCATGAGTATCCGAATGCCTTTGAAAGAAATATCTCCTAGAATCTCATCCATCATTTTGTATGAGGGGGAAAAAACTGCAATATGACCCGGAGTTCCATCGATGAGCGCCTGAATGTGGTTACGAATCTTTGACCACATCATTGGTGTTCGTTGGCTATACTTGGTCGTGACATCACCTGCAACCAAAACCGGACGACGTTCACCAGCAAAAGGCGAGGTGTACACAGTTTTCGTAGTTTTTTCTTTTGGAAGGTCAAGGATATCTGAATACATTTGTGGGGGATACAAAGTGCCTGACATCAAAATTGCACCGTTTATTGAAGAAAATACAGGGCCGGATACAAGACCAGGGTCCAAGAGGTGGGATGTGATTTTCCCTTCCTTCCCTTTCGAACTGAATACTAAACTCAATGCCGTCGTTTCTCCAAACGCTTCAATGCATTTGAGGATGTGCCCCATACGATGAGCATCAGGCTCCATAGCATCTTCATCATCTCCTGTTTCCAAATCGACTTCAACCCGGAGGAGTACATCAGAAATCCGAGGTAATCGGTGGCTCCTTTCTACCGATAAATCAGCCAGGTCAGGGTTGTCAGCCAATGTCTTTTGTCCTGTCAAGCCTTCATATTCATCACATGACCGATGAAGAATGTCTAAGAATCGAGAAACTTCAACCCGTGATTCATCGGAATCACGTGGTAAATCGGAGTGGAGTTGGCGAAATAAATCAGCAAATTTGGTGCGAGCAATTTTCATAATTTCAAATGCCCATGTGGCAACGTCGAGTTCAAGAGCGATTGGCACCGAGTTCGATTGGAGGTAATTTTTGGTAAGTTCCTGAACATATTCTTCTAATTCGATGGTTGTGTTTCGAGCAATGGTTGGTGTAATCGTTCGTTCCATTGTCATTCGAATTCGGTTCGGAAGATTATGTGCCTCATCGACAACGACAATAATATTTTCAAGGGCGATGCCCATCGCTTCTAAACTTGATTTACGCACACCTTCATCGAAGATGTGGTTGTAGTCCCCAACGAAAACATCTGCCTGACCAGCAGCTTCTCTGGCAGCCTTCCACGGGCAAGTTTGGGTAATTTCACCCCCAACGCGATGAATCTTGGTCAATTCAACTAATTCATCAACATGAAGTGGGCTGTCAAGAATTCTCTTGGTCAGTCCAGGTGCACTGGTGATCCATGGGCGGCAAGATTTAGTTTTCCGTGCAGTACTGCACATCATTGAGAATACAAGTGGTGATTCCTTGGCAAAGGGCTGAACACACATTCCGGCTTGCCCAATCATGTCGACCAATGTAATTGGGGCTTTGCCAACTCGGCGTTGATTTATTCTCCGAACCGTATCAACAACGATACGATGCTGGCTTTGTCGAGAGGTAAGGAAGAAAATATGTTTTTTGTTTGGAGAGTTCTGTGAAATTTCAAGGGCCGCTGCGAGTGCAGCAGCAGTTTTCCCAATACCTGTCGGTGCTGCTGCCAAATGATACCCTCCACTTCTGAGCGCTTCAGTCGATTCTTGAATCATTTCTATTTGACCGGGTCGGGGCTTTTCATGGGCTAAAAAGGTAAACACTTCTCCCTTTTCGTGACTCCCCTCCTCTGTCATAATGATGGTTCAGTGTCGACCCCTCTAAAGGATTGGGGGAATTCTTGTTTGCAGCGGTTGCACTGCAGTGAATCATTGTGCCCAGGCATGTGGGGGTCCTGAGCACGTGGGAACCATCCGGTTTAACTCACCGGATTGGAATCTGAGTCCCCCCGCCCGTCTTCCGAGGGGAGGTGTGTTGGGTTTTTTAGTCCAGCGCGTGCAAGACGGGCACGCAGACGCAAAGCGGCAAATCCGTACGAATTGGACAAATCCCGTACGGCATTGAAGGTGGCATCACGAGTCTCGCTAACATCGTTTTGCCAATTCATTTTCCATCCCCTCCTGCACTCTCACCCACTATTCGTGGTATTCTTCGCGTCGTATCGTTGAACTCTTGGCATTGGCCAGGAGATCTTCGAGTTGTTGTGTTAATTCAGAACGAGCCTTAATGGCACGTTCTATGTAAAGTGAAAGCCCTTCTTGGGCAGCAGTTTCAGGCGTAGTGCCCTGGAGTTCGTATAATTGGCCGAGGGCCATCTTGTCACCATAGCCGAGAGGGATTCGGACGGAGTCCATACCTGTAAGCAGAGGTTGACCCTGGAGGAGTTGTTGAATTGCTAATCGGATGACATCGGAACGATTACGGGCGCCTTCAAGACCAACTCGAGCATCGATTAATGCAAGGTCCTCCTCAGTTATTCTGAGTGAGACAAGATTGCTTTGGGTTGTCATTTTGATTCCTCCGTATCCAGTGGGTAGGCCGGACGGTATATGAATGTATTCTTATTGATGACGATTTGACTAACAGGTGATTACACCGTGAAATGGTTTACAGTGCCCTATTCAAAGGACTTTTACCATGAGGCTTGGGTATTTTTGTATACAAGTGACGATATATTGGTATTGAGTACAATCTTGAGTTTGCAGTAGAACATTCTAATACGGGCGACTTCAGCATCCTTCATGGCTCTTGAACCATCCCGAGGTCTCTATCTCTACTTACGAACGCTCACCAGTGCGATGGAAGATTCGATCATAACTGATGATGAAGCAAGCATCTTGCATGTTCTTGCAGTTGCTCTTGGTATCCATCCGAGCGATACCGCATTCTGTCTTGCAGTTGTTCGTGGAGAGGAAACCAACCCATTCGATGGAACTGAATTTGATTATTCAGGACACCATCTTGGTGATGCGACGACGTACCAATCAGCTCTCATCGCCGCTTTGGATGATGAAGTCATCACAGAAGATGAATGGTCTATGCTCACTGCACTTCGAACTTTTATTGGGATTCAAGAAGATCAGCATGCCATGATAGAAGAAGCAATCCACGCCATGGCAGAGATTGATTCAAACGGTGTTCGACGACTTGAACGATTGAAGCGGTTCAATACAGTTTGCCCTTTTTGACTGTTGCAGGATATCAAACGCCCTCAAACCAGTGTTGTAAGGAGCACTTTGAATGGTAATACTTAGAAAGGGCCTTTCTTTGGCACGGCTCATACAATACGTAAATGGTGCTAATATGAGTGTAACAAAAGAAATCTATGAATTAGTGGTTGCCCGAGACCCTGACCAACCTGAATTTCATCAAGCCGTTTGGGAAGTCTTAGAATCGCTTGAGCCTGTAATCAAAGCACACCCTGAATACCGTTCAATTGTTGAACGAATTGTTGAACCTGAACGCCTCATTCATTTCCGAGTTCCTTGGGTCGACGATGCAGGTCATGTCCAAGTAAATCGTGGATACCGAATCCAATTCAACGGTGCTATTGGCCCTTACAAAGGCGGACTTCGATTCCACCCAAGCGTCAATGCTTCAATCATGAAATTCCTTGCATTCGAGCAAATTTTCAAGAATTCGTTGACTGGCCTTCCATTGGGTGGCGGCAAAGGTGGTGCTGATTTCAACCCGAAAGGAAAATCTGATTCAGAAGTCATGCGCTTTTGTCAGTCCTTTATGATGGAACTTTGGCGGCACATTGGACACAACTGTGACATTCCAGCCGGAGATATCGGTGTTGGTGGACGTGAAATCGGATACATGTTTGGGATGTATAAGAAACTCCGAAACGAATTCCAAGCAGGTGTCTTAACTGGAAAGGGCCATTCATATGGTGGTTCCTTGATTCGACCTGAAGCAACTGGCTACGGTTTAGTTTACTTTGCTCGTGAAATGCTCTCAACAAAAGGGAAATCCTTCGACGGTATAACCGTTTCAATTTCCGGTTCCGGTAACGTTGCACAATTCGCTTGCGAAAAGGTTCTCGACCTCGGTGGAATACCTGTTACCATGTCGGACTCAAGTGGATTCATTCATGACTCAGAAGGAATCAACCGGGAGAAGTTGGCTTGGATAATGGATCTTAAGAATAACCGACGCGGCCGTATTTCGGAATATGTTGCTGAATTCAGCAGTGCAACCTTCACAGCCTCTGCACCTGAGCCCTCTACAAACGAGATTTGGGGCGTAAATGTCGATGTTGCTCTTCCATGCGCTACACAAAACGAAATAAATGTTGCAGAAGCGAAAATGCTTATTGATAACAATGTGATTGCTGTTGTAGAAGGTGCCAACATGCCGTGCACCCCTGAAGCAGTTGAATTGTTCCAACACAGTGGTGTCATGTTTGCACCAGGTAAGGCAAGTAATGCTGGTGGTGTTGCTACCTCCGGTCTTGAAATGTCACAAAATTCCCTTCGTTATGGATGGCCCCGAGAAAAAGTCGATGCAAAGCTCGACAATATCATGGTCAATATCCACAAGAATGCTGCTGAAACAGCCGAAAAGTATGGTCGCCCTGGTGACTATGTATTTGGAGCAAACGTTGCTGGTTTCTTGAAAGTCGCTGAAGCCATGATGGCTCATGGCGTCGTTTGAATTAGTGATACTATGGATCTTATTGTAACCAATCAAAGCGGTAAAGACCGAAAAATACGTGCTATCGTTGGTATCGTTCTCATTATTCTAGCAATCAGTGTAGACATATCCTCCATGATAGGGGTTGTGCTTTTGGCTACTGCAGGGGCTCTTTTGTTCAATGCCATTTCAGGGAATTGCTACATTTATCGGGCATTGGGTTACAGCACATGCCCAATTTCTGATTCATACTAATCAAGTTCTTTTGGTCGCAGTATGCGTTGGCAATGCCATTTACCATCTTGGTAGACGAGTAGAGCACATGCTGCGGGTGGCATGACATGGTATTCTCCTGTGAGTTCATACAATGCAAGTTCTGTCCCTGGGTTGTGTGAAAGAATGAGGAGGACTTCTTCTTCGTTGGCAGTTTGCACGCATTCAAGAAGTGTGGTTACAGGTGCAAGATAGAGAGATTCCATCGTTTGGATGTCCATCTGGTCAAAGACAGTTTTCATGCCTTCAAGCGTGTCCAACGTTCGCTTTGAATCACTGACAAATACCCGAGTTGGAATCCAATTCAAACGCTGCAAAGTATGTGCAATTCGAGGAGCATCTTTTGTTCCTCTTGGATTAAGTGGTCTTTGATGGTCCGATGAAGCACCATCACTGCTGCTTTCGGCGTGCCGCATGAGGAGAACTCGCCGTTGCATCATACAACTGGACTGAATCGTCGTTGATGAGACTTTTCTCTGCATCGATGTGCTTCACACGTTAAAATCAGCCTTGGTAAGCAATCCAAGTGCCTGATGTCGTATCGTAATACGTCAAACTTCCATCAGCAGCTTTGGACCAATTCACGCCATTTTCTTCCCATTGTTGAGGTTCTTGCGCAATCGAAGGTAGTTCCTTCGTTGATTCGAATCCCATGTTTGAATCAGTCGCTGAATCAGTATAATTTTGAGCAGCGAATGGGGAACTGTCTACAATGGCTCCCTGGTTCTTTCGAACAATGAGTAGGGCACCAAGGGCACAGAGTGCCAAGAGGGCAAGAATGGCGTAAAGAAGTCCAAACCCACTCCCTTCCTCGTCCTGTTCAAAACGGGCAGGATCTGCAGGATAGTAATCATAGGTATCAGAGACACCGTCTCCGTCCAAGTCTGACGTTTCATTACGGTCCAATGGGAAATCATCTTCAGCATCATTGACGCCATCTTTGTCCGTGTCCATTTGCGTTAAAGCACAACCATCTTCGAAAACTATGCTTTCTGTTGGTGTTAAGAGACAATCATCGTCGATATTTTTAACGCCATCGTCGTCATCGTCTTTTTGATATTCAGAGCATCCATCGAGGTCAACTCCATGTTCTTCATCGGTACTTGGACACAGATCTTTGTGGTTGTTGATTGCATCGTTGTCGAGGTCAAGTTGAGATTCAGCGCACCCTCTGTTGTTGACTTGTTCTCCAGCAGGTGTTGCCGGGCAAGTGTCGATTGTGTTGTCAATCATATCTTTATCATCGTCCTTTTGATATTCAGCACAGCCGGTCGAGTTCGTCACGATGCCAACATCAGTATCTGCACAGTCATCATCATCGTTCATGATTGCATCATTATCATCATCACGCTGAGCATCTGAACAACCATTGCTATCTGCTTCATCGTCGTTTCCTGTCATTGGACAAATGTCATCCATATCATTGACGCCATCGTCATCAGTATCACGTTCAGCGGCTGAACAGCCAACGCCATTGACTTTTGTTGCAGGTGGAGTTGTTGGACATTCATCCAATTGGTCGTTGATTTCATCTGCATCGGTGTCGAGTTGCATATCAGCGCATCCAGTAATGTCCACTGAAGAGCCGAGTGGTGTCATTGGACAAGCATCAAATGCATCCATGACTCCATCGTTATCACTGTCTTCTTGAGAGCCTGAACATCCAGTCTCATCGACACTCTCACCCGGTGGTGTGGTTGGGCAAGCATCGAGATCGTTGCTAATACCATCGAGGTCGTCGTCTTTCTGTTGCTCGGAACATCCCATTGAATCAACTGCTTGACCTGCAGGTGTATCGAGGCAATGGTCAGGAGTATCACCGTTTGAATTGTCGCCGAAACCATCACCATCTGCATCGAACCATTGCGTCGGTTCAGCAGGGAATCGGTCAGCAGCGTTTCCATTTTGGTTGTCGCCATATCCGTCTTCATCAGCATCTTCCCATTGAGTTCCATCCATTGGGAAAGCATCAGGGTCGTTTCCTGCTTGATTGTCGCCATAACCGTCGTCATCTTGGTCAGTCCATTGGGTTGAATCAGTTGGGAATGCATCACCGTTGTTGCCGTTTGGATTGTCTCCGTAGCCATCACTATCTGAATCGGACCATTGCGTCGAATCAGTTGGGAATGAATCAGGTGATGTTCCGGCAGGATTATCACCGTATCCATCACCATCTTGGTCAGCCCATTGGGTTGAATCGGAAGGGAAAGCATCACCATTGGTCCCTGTTGGATTGTCACCGAATCCATCACCATCCGAGTCCATCCATTGCGTTGAGTCTGTAGGGTATTCATCTGCGTAATTTCCTGCAGCATTATCGCCGTATCCATCACCATCTTGGTCAGCCCATTGGGTTGAATCGGTTGGGAAAGCATCGGATGAGTTACCGTTTGGATTATCTCCGTAGCCATCGGCGTCTTGGTCATCCCATTGTGAACTATCGAGTGGGAATGCATCGGGTGAATTACCCGTTGGGTCATCTCCATAGCCATCGCCATCCATATCGGAATATTGGCTGCTGTCGTAAGGGAATGCATCGATGAGGTCATTGTAACCATCATTATCAGAGTCCTTTTGGGAAAGTTCACAGCCGTCTTGGTCGACGATTGCGCCTGCAGTTGTGTTAGCACAAAGGTCGTATTCATTGGCAACACCATCATTATCATTATCGATGGTCAATGAGAAACAATCACTGTCGCCTATCAATTGAACACTTGTAGCCGAGTAGAGATTTACTACTGCGCAGTAAATGCCACTCATGTTTGGTGTCGCATAGGTAAATGTCGGCATGCTCATGTTTTGAGCAGTTGCAGTAAAGTTCGTGAGAACTGAAGTTGCGAATGAAGCACCTGAACTATCGGTGACTGAGATTTGGTATTTGTATTGATCTCCAGTTACAAGGTCACTACCTTTGACCATCACATCATTGGTTGAAGAAGTCGAACTTGTCGAATAGGAGTCGATCAACATGGTCGGGAGTTGTGGAATGAACTCATCATCATGGAATCCGATAAACCCATCAAATGCCGTGAGGTTAACAGGAGTATTGTTGTAGGAAAGTAAAGCCACGAATACATGCTCATACAGCGTTGTAGGTCCATTCCATGCCACTTGCCACGATTTTGTGGTCAAGGTAGAGGTGGTGAACGTGACGTTCATTTGGTCAATTATTGATGCTGCCAAAGCCATATCTATATTCATCGAGTTGGTATAATTCATATCGAATTCGTTGGTATCAAAGACAAACCACCAAAGGTTATAGTCGGTATTTGCGCTTAGATTGGTTGCATCAATAACACCAGTCGTCGAAGATGTAGCAGAGGCTTCGAGTAGTTCGATGTAGATACAATCATCATCTTCATCAAGCATTAAACCCATTGAATCTTTTAGTACAGATGTGGAACAGAAATCAGATTCTACCATCATTGGACTCGCTGAAGTTATATTGGCCATCATTGTTGTCGCTGTTGCATTGACAGTTCCATTGGTTGATGCAGACCAACTTTCAGTATCATTCAAGAAATATTGGACTGAAGAATGATTATAGAGGTATGAATCTCCAACCGTCAATCCTGTAAATTCAAGCATCGAATGTGTTGTATTGGTCATGGTGACAGAAACGGACTGAAAACTTTGTCCTCCACCAGGTAAATTCGTGGTAATGGAAATAGCATAGATATTTGTGGCTCCACTGTACCCAAATACTTGCAAATAAGTGGTTTGGTTGGATGTAGAAGTGACGGTCATCGACTCGACACTCCCAGTCGAGCCCGAACTTGAAAGATAATTTCCTGCTGCAGTATTCCAATTGGTGTCGATATCACCATTGGAACCAATAAATGTAATATTTGCATAGTAGGTCACTCCTGCTATCATGTCGATTTCAAAGTAATCTTGATCCGAGGAGGTGTGAATTGAAAGGCCAGTACAAACGACAGGCAATGTTGACGATTGGGATGCAGTAGCAGTAGAGTCGTTTGGTTCAAGAATATCTGAGACGAGTGTTCCGGCGCCAGAACAATTGGTTGGCGTTGTTGTACCATTTCCACCTGTACCATTGCTCGATGAAGTACTGAACGACCAAGCGTCAAAGGCATAGGACCCATATCCCGAATATCGAACGATCTTGATGTAAATTGTGCCACCATGGCCAGCCGTCGACTGTGAAGCGTTGGTTGAGACAATCTCAGGGTTATTGTTGATTGAAGAATCAATCGCATTCATGGATGAATCGTACATCCACAATTCGAAATCATTGGTAAAGGTGGAGCCGTTGGATGAAGTAAAAGACGAATTGTAAGAAATTTGAACCGTCAAACCTTCATTTGCATTGAGGGTAAAACCAATCCAATCCTCGTCATCACCTACATCTAATTCTGCATAACTGGTCCCTGATGACAAAGGAGACATACCATTCCAGTTCACCATGGCACCTGAACTGTTGATTGAGGTTGAGTTATCGGGAAGGTCCATCCCCGAGCCGAGGTCGTTTTGATTTGCACCTACAGCAGATACAGTTGGAGCTACCAAAGTAAGGGTGGTAAATACAAGCATCAGTGCCAAAAAGAGGGTGGTGATTTTACTCGGGTTCGTTGAACTCGCTAAAGAGGACATAAACCAGCGATTAAGTGGTAGTTTAAGAGACTCTCTACTTGAAATCAAATCGCAGTCGGTGCAACATGACCTTCTTTTTTGTCTTCTGGTTTACGCACTCGTGACCATACACCGCTCATTAATTCATCATGGTGATTGCCGCAATAGTGGAATCGGCGGTAAGCCTCTCGAAAGGAATAGGCTTTCTTACCTGTTGCTACAAGAAAACCTTCAGGTGAAAGACGAGATACAATGGTTCCTTCTTCCCCACATCCGAGGAAATCACATACCGCTGAGCCGCCCATGACACTGACAGAGGCTTACAGGTCTTTAATGGTCGTATTCAACCTAAGAAATATCCTTTGAAAAATTGAAAAAGAATCAAACTTTCCTTTAAAAATTGAAAGAATTGAACTCTCCTACGGAAATTGAAAGAATCCAACTCTCCTACGCAAATTGAAAGAATCCAACGCTCCTACGCAAATTGAAAAAGTGAAAGAATCCAACTCTCCTACGCAAATTGAAAGATCATTCCACTTCTGGAATAGGTTCGATAACGACCAAAGGTATATTCGCCTCAATTGCTTGTCCTTCTTCACAACTTACTGTGACGACGGTTCCTGAAACAGGTGCTTGAATTTCGTTCTGCATTTTCATTGCTTCAAGAATAAGAATGACTTGCCCTTCAACAACTTCATCACCAACATTGACTTCTACGGTGACCACTTTGCCGGGAATATTTGCTGAAACAGTCCCCGATTTCTTCTTTTTTCCACTTCCACTTCTTTTCTTTTTTGCCATCGGAGCAGCATCAGGTATTTCGATTTGGAATGTTTTTCCTTCAACGGTGGCTGACCAAGAGGTACCTTCACCGTCAATAAGGACTTCAAATTCAGTTCCGTCAACAATCACTTTTCTTGTCTCAGTCATAGTTTCACTTCCAAGGGGAGCGGCTTGCTCGTTTCTGCATTAGTGAGGAAAGGCCCATATTCATTCTGCGATGGTCTTGAGACCATGCAAGGCCTGGTTTACGAGCGATTTGGCTCGGGTCATCTCCGCTTTGGGCGAGCATGGAAAAGACTGCAGCAATGGCAGCCATTCGTAGAATCTCTTCATCATGATTTGTCATACAACCGCCTCACAGTGGGATGTTTCCATGTTTTCGAGCAGGACGCAATTCCTCTTTATCCAATAACATTTCAAGTGTACGGCAAAGTTTGCTGCGAGTTTGATTTGGTTCGATCACATCGTCCAAATATCCCAAAGCAGCAGCAGTATATGGGTTTGCGAATTTTTCATTGAAATCTTCGGTAAGTCTTTGACGTTCTTGTTCGGGATTGCGAGCGTTTGAAATCCGCTTCCGATGAATGATTTCTACCGCACCGTCTGCACCCATCACGGCTAATTCACCGGTTGGCCATGCTACATTGTAATCTCCACGAATGTGCTTCGAGGACATAACATCGTACGCACCACCATATGCCTTACGAAGAATAACAGTGAGTTTAGGGACCGTTGCTTCAGCATATGCATAGAGCAATTTCGCCCCATGTCGAATAATCCCACCCCATTCTTGACTCGTACCAGGTAGGAAGCCTGGGACATCTTCAAGGGTGATGATTGGTATGTTAAATGCATCACAGAATCGAATAAATCGCGCTGCTTTGTCACTTGCATCGATATCGAGACAGCCTGCCAGTACTTTGGGTTGATTTGCAACTACACCGACTGTATGGCTGCCGAGGTGACCAAAGCCGATGATGATGTTTTGTGCCCAATCCGCTTGAACTTCAAGAAAAGCACCATCGTCGAGAATTTCTGTGATGACATCGAGGACATCGTATGCTTTGGTCGCTTGGTCTGGCATGATGGTATCAAGGGCATCACAAGAACGGTCGATTGGGTCACTGGTTTTCTTATCAGGTGGCCGTTCGAGGTTATTTTGTGGAAGGAGGTCGCATAAATCACGTGCTAATTGGATCGCTGCTTCATCATCCGGTGCAGAGAAGTGGGAGACTCCTGATTTGGTGCCGTGGGTTGATGCACCGCCTAAATCTTCGAAGTTGACTTCTTCATTCGTGACCGTTTTGATGACCTCGGGTCCTGTGATGAACATATACGATGATTCCTCTACCATGATGACAAAATCTGTAATTGCTGGAGAATAGACTGCTCCACCTGCACATGGTCCCATAATGACTGAGATTTGAGGCACAACGCCAGAGGCACGAACGTTGCGGAAGAAAATTTCAGCATAACTTCCTAAAGAGGCTACACCTTCCTGAATCCGAGCGCCTCCTGAGTCGTTCAAACCGATGACTGGGCGGCCTGTTTTGAGCGCCATGTCGAGAACTTTACAGATTTTGAGACCATGCATTTCACCCAGTGAGCCACCATAAGCGGTGAAGTCTTGAGCAAAGGTAAACACTTGTCGACCATTAATCGTTCCGTGTCCAGTAACGACTCCATCTCCGGGGATGATGTCCTTGTCCATACCAAAATCTCGGCAACGGTGTTCGACCAATGCATCAAGCTCTTGGAATGAGCCTTCATCCAGTAAGACTTCGATTCGTTCACGAGCCGTCATTTTGCCCTTGAGATGTTGTTTGTCAATGCGGTCTTGGCCTCCGCCCATTTCGCTACGGGATTTACGATTTCGTAAATCTTGGAGTCGTTCCTCAGATGATGCCATAGGCTTCCCAAGTGGGGCTATGAAAAACCCGCCCTTATGCGTTGCCTTTCGATGAGGTGGTAGAAAGCGTTCTCAAGACCGTTGTATTTCAGCGCTTTCTGGGTCTTCGTCTCTTCATTTGTACCGTTTTGCTCATCATTTGACCCTTTTATCATCTCGAGTTCCATTCTGACGCGTGAACGCCTACTTTACCGGCCTCGAATCAGTCTCAAGGGGTGTGTTGATAGGGAGGGAATGCCTCCAACAACCATGAGCGAACCGTGGCGAATCGTGGTTGCGAAGCCCGGTTTGGATGGGCATGACCGAGGTGCTAAAGTCGTCGCAAGAGCATTGCGTGATGCAGGCAATGAAGTCATTTACACTGGTTTGCGACGCAGTGCCCAACAAATTGTCGATACCGTTCGTGACGAAGATGCTCGTTTTCTTGGCCTTTCTTCACTCTCTGGTGCCCACGAGCATCTTTTTCCAAAGGTGTGTGAATTGTTGAAACAGCAAGGACTCAACGATGTTATTGTATTTGGTGGCGGTATTATCCCTCTCGGTGACCGTGAGCCATTGTATGCCTGTGGAATACGCGCAATCTTTGGCCCTGGCACACCAACTTCAGAGATTTTAGAATTTATCGACCAGGCTACACAACTCGAGAATACCGGTGTTGGTCAAGAAAGCGATTGGTATTGGACCTCATCGGCATGAGGTGATGGAAAGATGTTCGAATTCCTTGAGCAAGCAAAAGCAGGTGATCGGCGTTCACTCGCTCGAACATTGAGTGCACTTGAAAACGGTTCGCTCGACATTGAACAAGCCATCGACGTACTTGGTCCAGTGCCGACTCCAATTGACGGTGATTGGCAAACTTTAGCCATCACCGGTGCACCGGGTGTCGGTAAATCTTGCCTGCTTGATGGATTACTTCGCCATTGGGCGCAACGAGGACTTCGAGTTGCAGTACTTGCCGTTGACCCCTCTTCACCAAGAACGGGCGGTGCTTTACTTGGCGACCGAGTGCGTATGACAGTGGTCGATGATGTAGAATTGAATAGTTTGATTTATTTACGTTCAGTTGCAACTCGTAAGGCATCTGGAAGTGTGCCCGTCATTGTCGAAGATATGACGAAAGTACTCTTAGCATTAGGTTGGCAGAGAGTCGTCATTGAGACGGTTGGGGCTGGGCAATCTGAAGTCCGTTGTGCGGCATTAGCAGACCGAATTGTAGTGGTTGAAGGGCCAGCACGCGGCGATGGTATACAAGCCGAAAAAGCAGGTTTACTCGAACTGGCAGATGCAGTTCTGGTCAACAAGTCAGATTTACCAGGAGCGGAACTCCATGCAGATGAAATTCGAGAATCACTGGAATTAGGTACCGGTCATACGCCACCAGTTCACTTGACTTCGGCATTGCAAGGTACTGGAGTTTCACAAGCAGCAGAACTCCTCCTCACACTCCCCTCCTCTGGTCGTTCAACACGTGCACGATGGAGAGAACGTCTGTTGGCTTTCCATGAGCGAAAAATTCTCGAATCCCCACAACTCGATGAATTACTCGAAAAACTGGCGAAGGGTTCAATTCTCTTGGATGAAGCGTTAAGGATTATTGGCGGTGAAAACGATGAGTGAACAAGTCGAATTAACAAACCCTGTCGAGTTATCAGTCGGGGGAATGGGTGGACATATCTTTCGTCGCACAATCCATATCGGAATGTCCCTCCTCCCTTGGATTTATTTCGAGTACGGTGAATCAGTCTCAGCGAAAATTGGATTGACGCTACCGCAATTTGTATCAGTTGTAATTTTTACTCTCTTCGTTTTGGAAAGTCTCCGACTTGGATTCGGTATTACCATTTATGGGCAAAGAGAATACGAAGCCAAACAAATCTCGGCATTGGGTTGGGGCGCATTTGGTGTTGGAATGGTCTTTTTGATGGCTCCGACTGAAGCATACGCATGGCCACTCATTCTTTCATTATCTCTGGGTGACCCTTTACTTGGTGAATTACGACGGCGTGGAATGAATTCACGAGATGTCATCGTCACATCTGTTGTGTTCTTGTTCTTTGTTTGGCTCGCCTGTTGGTACTGGTTTGACACTCCATTTTGGCTGGCTTTTTTGTTCGCACCATTGTGTATTGCAGCTGAATGGCCTCGTCTACGTTATATTGATGATAATGCAACGATGGTACTCATTCCACTGGCGGTAATTTTGTTGTTCGAGCCTTTTCTTCAACTGATATAATCAAAAGAATATGTAGAAGTCGACTCAATATATTCAAATGATGGCTGGTATTGGCAAGGATGAGGGATGAGTATGAGTGAAGAGACCAAGGATTCAGCACCACCACAAATCGCCTATTTCGTTGTATTTTCATTGTCGGTTATTTTTCTCGGCATTTCCATGTTCAAATACCCACTTTGGGGCCTTTGAGTACAAGGGATGATTGAAGAAGGTCGCCGTTTTGGTCGGCTTATGTGTGGCATTGGTGGGATGTTCGGAGAACCCGACCCTGCAGTTGTCCGAAAGATGAATTCACTTCTTCACCATCGAGGGCCAAATGGAAATGATGTCTGGTCCGATGAGCAGATCTCACTTGGCCATACACGATTAGCAATTGTCGACCTTGTTGGTAGCGACCAACCTCTTTTGGGTTTGACACGTGAAGTTCTTGTTGCGAATGGTGAAATCTATAATTACCGGGAAATACGTTCGCAGCATCCACGTTTCCCTTGGAAGACTCAAGGAGACTCAGAGGTGATATTGGCGCTTCACCACGCATCAAAGTCCAAGCACTCAGGCGTGTTAAGTGCTCGACAACATGCGGAATGGATCGCTCAACTGAATGGAATGTATGCATTTGCTCTTTGGGATGCAGAGACCGGTTGTT